>ERZ761601.4-NODE-4-length-105832-cov-6.404360_pt1 | contig 105832 bp, 123 predicted proteins | sample MGYA00433092_ERZ761601 | MGnify/ENA primary metagenome ERZ761601 (study PRJEB28899, sample SAMN03785571) | bioreactor sludge metagenome | biome: EBPR Sludge; feature: EBPR Bioreactor; material: 0.22µm filtered reactor supernatant | place: Saint Lucia: Queensland...
TTCCTGGAGAACGTAAAGAAGAGATCGCGGCCAACTTCGGCTCCATTCTGCGCTGGGACAGAAACGAGCGAGAAAGATTCATGTCACTGGTGACGTCCAACGACCCGGTCTTGTCCGAGGGTAAGTTCTATCCCGAACGTTACTTGGTCTCCGTCGACGCCTCGCCCGAGGACGTGGCCGTCATGGTGAACGAGCGTTTCGAAACCGAGGTGCTGGCACGTTACGATGACGAGGCCGAGGAGATCTTGCCTCTGAACGAAGCTCTCACCATCGCTTCACTTTTGGAGCGCGAGGCGCGCGACTTCACTGACATGCGGGAGATATCTGGCGTCATTTGGAACCGTCTTTTCATCGACATGCCGCTTCAGCTCGACGCCACTTTGCAATACATCAAGGGAGAACGGGCCGATCAACCTTGGTGGCCGGTGCCGACTCCCGCTGATAAATATCTAAACTCGCCTTACAACACTTATCAAAACAAAGGCCTTCCTCCTACCCCGATATCGAACCCGTCGATCGAATCGATCTTGGCGGCTCTGAATCCGAAGACCACCGATTGCCTATTTTATTTCCATGACAGCGAAGCTAATTTTCACTGTTCCGTCGACTACGAAGAGCATGTGTCGAAACTGCGTAGTGTTTACGGGCGCGGTCGGTGACGAGTGTCATCAAACAGTTCGCCTGACCAATTGGCACTTCTGAGGCACCGACCGTCTTCTTTGAATGTCAGGTATTCGGCTTCGTATATACGAGCCGTTCGCGGATAGGCGGTCTCGTCGGAGAAAAAAAGAGCGGAGGTCATGCAATCGGCGCCCCAAGCGTTAGGAGCGATCGCTATGGCTCCTATGACGCGCGTGACCGACGAGCCACTTTTGGCGTCGACTATATGACTCCAATCTTTCCAGCGGCGGCGGAAGGTATCTGAGACGGCGACGGCGTCGTTAGCTAGGTTTACGAGGCCGGCGGCGACGCCCGGCCTCCCGGGATATTCGAGCGCCACGCGCCAGGGTTCGCCGGTTTCCTTGGTGGTGCCAAAAGCGTCGCCGCCGGCTTCCACTAAAAAATAGCGCAAGTCAAAGCCCCGCAGTAGCTCCGTCACCCTGTCGATGCAGTAACCTTTGCCGATGCCCCCTAGATCGAAAGCGACCGGCCCGTTTATCCGGAGACTCGTCCCGGAAAGACTCCATTCGGGCAGAACGAAAGAGGTGACCTCTTTTTTTGGTCTAAGGCTGTAAGTCGCGTCATACCCAGCTGTTTCGAGAAGTTTGGCGACGGCCGGGTCGAATCGACCGGCGGTCAAACGTCGAAGTTCGTGGGCTCGTTCCAGTAACCGAGCGAACTCCGGTGATATCTCGTATGTTCCCGCTGACGCTTCCCTGAAACGATTAGCTTCCGACTCTGGCCTGAAGCGCGAGAAACGTTTATCGAAGTCGGCGATGTAGGACAAGATCGCATTCCTCTCAGTTTCACGAAGCTCGCGATCATCGACCGTTATATTCCAGTGCGTGCCGATAGCTTCGAAGGAAAATTTTGTCGACATCGGTCAGATCTGGGCGCGGATGTCCGCCAAGGCTTCGTTGAAGGCGGCGGTGGTGAGGCTAGAACTACCTACCATATCGACCGCATCGAGTTCGCTGAGTTTCTTCCCCTTGATCATGGTCGTCAGAGCGGTGGCGAATTTGTCCACGTTGGCCTGATGTTCCGGATCGGTGGTGTCTGTACCGGAAACTCGACCGATAACGCCGTCCTCGTCCACCCCGACCGTGAATCGCACCGTGTGCGAGCCACCGGGCACGTCATAGGAAACCGTGGAACTAAGCTCGCGCACGATGGCGACTTCTGCCATCTCCGATTCCGTCTCGACGTCGGAAGGTTTGGTCAGTACTTGATAGAAGATGGCGAAGAGCGCCATGAACACCAACGCCGCTATCAATAGAGACACGTTTTTCTTCGCCGTCTTGGCCGGACCACTGCTTACTTGTCGCACGAGGTGCAGAACACCGGCCACCGCGAATATGGCGATAGCGTAACCGGCTAGATACGTGGAGAAAGTGTATGGCAGATGTCCGGCGAGACCGAGGATTGTTGCTCCCCACCAGGAAGTGAAGGACACGCTGGCACCGAGCCACAGTGGTATCCAGCGTTTTTGTAAGGCGACGGCGTTGATAAAGATCATGACGAACATAAGTTCCTTGATCCAGATTTTTTCGCTCGTTAAAAGATGATCGCTTCCGGTGGAATAGAAGTACCAAAACATACCGATGACCGACACCAGGAGTGTCGCCATGCCCACGCGGATCATGCCGTAGTTAACATGCATCAATGCCCGCTCATCATCGCTTATTTTCTTGTCTTTCAGTGAGCGCACGATTTGGAACTCCGCCAACGTCGCGCCGCCCGTACCGAGGATGGTGCCAATCACATGCAGCGCAATAAGTATCGTATATATTTCCATATACTTTTAATTATAAGCCCTGCTGATTTTGGCGGAGTCGAGATGTCACCATGTCCGTCGCTGGCTGTTTCGTTTTCTTGTTGAGGTCAAGGGTGTGGTCGATACGGATCTGTGACACGAATTCCGGCACGTGAGAAACCAGAATCATCGCGCCTTCGTAATTATTGAGAGCCTCGGCAATAACCGGTATGTGACGGAAGTTGATGTGGTTGGTCGGTTCATCCAAAATCAAGAGTCCAGGCTCCAATAGTTTCAGTCGGGCAAAAGCCACCAACCCCTTCTGACCTTCTGATAATGTGCCAATCTTGGCTTTCACCAAATCTCCGGTTAAGAGAAAACCGGCGGCGGTAGCGCGCGCTTTTTCCTCCACCTTCTTCGACATGGCTGATAACAAACAATCAAGAACGGATTGATCAAAATCCAAGTTTGAAAAGTCTTGTCGGTAGTAGCCGATAGTGACGCCCGGCGCCACATGTTCACCACTGGCATGACCGCTGGCGAGAGATTCGAGTAGGGTGGTTTTGCCGATACCGTTAGGGCCGATTATCTGCAAGTGTTCGCCGCGCTTGAGAGTGATGTTGCACGGTACCTCTTTTGCCTTGTGATTTCTAATGACTTTGTAGGCTGTCAGTTTGAGTACCTCGAGCGGCACTCCCTTCTCCGTTCCAATAACGAAAGGTCGAATGGTGCGGTCTTCCTTGCGTACCTCCACTTTGTTCTCCTCGTATTCATCGACTTTTTCGCGCATGCGCTTAGCCACGAGTCGCATACCGCCGCCTTTGTTGGCAAAGAAGTTCGCTTTTTCTTTATTCAATCTAATCTCCTTTTCTAGTTGCGCGTTTTGGCGCTTCTCTTTTTCCACGCGTGCGGCAATCTCCTCCAACACGTCTTCGTAATTGCCGTCGTATTGCTCAACTGTTTTGGTTTGTGTGTTCAGATACAAAACCCCTTGCGTAAATGAGTTCAGGAAATCCGCGTCGTGCGAGATGACCACCACCGTCTTTCGGTATTCCTGCAAAAATTTGGTCAAGTGTTCAATCCCCTCACGGTCAAGGTTGTTGGTCGGTTCGTCGAGTAGTAGCACGTCCGGCGTTTGGATTAACGCTGACGCGAGCAGGAGGCGGGCCTGTTGCCCGCCAGAAAAACTGCTCATCAACCGTTCTTTAAGCGCGGCGCGCTCATCTTTAGTTTCGGGAGCCAGATTCACCACTTCGAGCACGTCGTCAATTTTTGGATCGATATCATAGACCACTTCGTTAAAAACTTTCCGAAAGAAGTCGCGCACGGTGAGCTTAAGTTCGTCACGAGGAATGACTTGGCGGGAGATGGCAATCGAAGTGCGCGGCAAAACGTTCACGGCTCCACTGTCGGGTTTAAGTGAACCGATAATGAGATTGAAGAGCGTGCTCTTCCCCGCCCCGTTTTGTCCCATGAGCGTGAACTTCGCGCCGCGGCGCACCGAAAAACTGGCCCCGATCAATATCGGCTTCGTCGGATCGTATTCATACGACACGTTATTAAAGGTGATGAGTCCGTCGCTCCTCGACATAGCGCTCCACACTACTATCATATGTTTGCGTAAGCAAACATTATAAATATGAGTCGGTGGCGGCCGACTCCCCAGATAGCAAAAACGCCGGGTTCCGTCCGGCCATCCCTAGGGCGTAAGCCTAGGGATGGCCGGACGGGCGTTTTTACACTACGTCGACCTCGGTATCAATGCGGCCAATAGAAAAGCCGGCGCCCTTGGGGCGCCGGCTTTTCTACAATTACTTCCCGTTGGTCTTCGCTGCCTTGTCCTTCTTCGGTTTCTTCTTTTCTTTTTGACGATCGTGCCCTTTTGCCATATGAACGGATTGAAATTCGTTGATATTAATTGTCCAAAATTGAACTCAAACGGAACAGGCTTATATTTTCATTGGTCGCAAAGTGAATATATAACGAATCTAGTGTAGCAAACCGCCCGGTATATTCGAGAGCCGTATTGGTGAGATCTTCCCGGCCGTCTCGTGTTAGAACCGTGGTCGGCCAAGCCCTGCTTGGTCCGTTCACATTTCTTTTAGCTTACCAAAACGACGGGTCTCGTGCTCTACTTCCTTTTCTTAAAAAGTGGTCTGACTTTATTTTCCGTATATCTAATCCATGAAAAAACAGCATGGTCTAGATAAATTCCAGCAATGGTAAGACAAGCAACCCCCGAATATAGGTATGCCAACCATCCATAGGTAAGTGCACTCTCATATGTCCATGTACTACTCACAAAAATGAAAACGACGAGTGCAAGTATATTTAGTAGTGCGTCTGAATGAATATTCTCACTCGTACTTTCTACTACCTCTTCCTCCCAACTACGTGAAATAGATCCGTCACTCTCACTCTTAGAAACTGGGGTTTTATAATAGTCTCCTGGTAATGGCAAGTAGTAATAGTGCCATTTACGTGGGTTCCTGCTTCCGTGCTCATATTTCCATATCAATCGATAAGAAATGATGCTGAGCGGAGCAAAAATAATAACCAATGTGCATACTGCATAAAACCATCGATATTCTGGTAGAAAAGGTAAATAGATAGAAAATATATTAATTACATGAATGAATACAACTATTAGAGAGACCGCAAGGAATGTGCGATTTATCTTTGATGCATGCTCTTCTGGTTTAAAGTAAATGTAACGACCAAGTGCCTTATAGATAACGTAAGTAAGAATATAGAAAAGTGCTACCTGAAAAATAGTAATTCCATGTAGAAATACATCCTTTATTTCATCCAAAGAAAGTAATAACAAAGCCTCATTTAACATAATTGGGTTTTATTCGAAAGACTTAGTCGAACAACATGTCTTTTAATGTGCTCAAATTTAGTTCAATACGGATATCATATTTATAGCCCCCATCCTCATTCTTAGCTTCATCGTTTATCCAAACCTGCTGTGGTGTGAACTTGTACTTGCAGACAGACGTACCTTCTTCCTGTCCCAGCTCTTCCGCTCGCCCGAGCAGATACAGACCTTGGCCAGTTCCCTCAGGAACTGTGGAGTCGTAGATAGTCACGAACACTCTTCCGTCTCTGCGCATGTTCTGTGAGTGAACGTTATCTGGGCTTGAACCCCAATAGAAATTGAGTTGTTCGTCATAAGAAGTCGAAACGGCAGTATTCCAAGGTGAGCCATCCTCGCTCACCGTTGCGACATTGATGTAGTGGATTTTTTCAAGAATTTCCTTGGCGCTCTTTATATGCTGGTCTTCCATATCTTAATTATATCGCTTCCAGCGATTTTGCTAAGTAGGTGTCTCGTGCGGGATAACCTCGCACGACTTGGCTGGCCGTCTGGGACGAAGTTGGAACTTTTGTATAAAGAAAACAGGCGGTCACGTGAGACCTCCTGTCTCCTATGCCGCCTGACGATTATGCGAATTCTGAAGCAGAAGGCTGGACGGAAACCTTTTGATCTCCATCAATCACCCATTCCTTCTCCCACTCCCCTCCGTACGATGTATCTTGGGTGCAACCACTGATACACCTGAAGAGGGGTGTATTGGTGAGTTTCTTGCTGGAACCGTCTTCTTGTCGAATTGTTACGTCTGACAGTCCGACATCCTGACCTGGCTTGCCACAGGTCGGGCACGATTCCTTATCGATTTTCTGCATTTCAACCTCCTTTGAACTATCTCTTCTTTGAGGTTAAAGTAGCATTTAGTAAGTTTATGAGCAAGGAGGTTTTTTATGTGGCGGACCAGGACTCGAACCTTTGATGTTCTGGTACACTTAGACATATGAAAATCTACTCGTGGAACGTCAACGGCATCCGGGCGGTGCATAAAAAGGGCTATTTTGAGCCGTTTATCGCCAAGCATCAGCCGGATATTCTCTGTCTGCAGGAAACCAAGGCGGAACAGGGTCAAAGCGAGGTGGACTTGCCGGAATACGATGAATATTGGAGTTCGGCCGAGAAAAAAGGCTATTCCGGCACCGCTATTTTCACCAAAATAGCGCCAATTGAAGCCATTTGTGGCCTCCCTGACGACCTCCGCTTCGATCATGAGCTACTCGATGGGTATGGCGACGCCGCTAAGGAGGGCCGAGTCACTACTCTCGAATTCGAGGAGTTCTACGTAGTTTCGGTCTATACCCCGAACGCCAAGGATGATCTCTCCCGTCTCCCTATGCGCCAGCACTGGGACCGAGCTTTTTTGGCCTATATGAAACGCCTCAAATCCGAGAAACCGGTCATTTTCTGCGGGGACTTGAACGTGGCACACACGGAACTGGACCTCGCTCGCCCCAAGGAGAATAAAGGTAAGAAAGGATTTACTGCCGAGGAGCGAGGTGGTATCGACGAGATGGTGAAGGCTGGATTTAAAGACAGTTTCCGGTTGTTCCACGAAGGCAACGGCCACTACACCTGGTGGTCGCACTTTGGCAAGGCCCGCGAGCGGAACGTCGGTTGGCGCATCGACTATTGCATGGTGTCGGAGGACTTACTACCGATCGTGAAAAAAGCGGAGATTCATCCGGAAGTTTTCGGCTCCGACCACTGCCCTGTCTCAGTAGAGATTTCCATATAGGACATTGTGTCTTTTAAAGCTTTCGTAAGAGACAAAAGTTCAGAATCGGATGCTAATCAAGGCGTGCAAAGAAAACGAAACGAGACGTATAAGTTATTACGTTGAGTTTCATTTTACTGAAGCACAACGCAGATTAGCGCCGATTGTGGGATTTTGTCAGGTTATCCACAGTTGTGTCCTTTACGCCTGTTTATAAAGGACATAAACTAAACGCAGGTCCAGAAAGGGCAAGCGGATCGATCCGAATTTCTGCAGTTAAAGAATTGACTCCAGAATTTCGGGCCGGTCTCTTCAAGAGTTCGTTCCACAAGTTATTAGATTTTCTCCAAAAGTCTATAAAAAATAACAACGTTCACATTCCCACCATGAGTATGTAAAATAAAATTCATACTCCGAGAATTTGCCATATACACTAGGCAAATTCCACTAAGAGAAACCCACTAGGATTCTCTAACAAGTACAAGAGGTACAAACATATAGAGTCTCGGTCTAGAATGGATCACCCCCTGCCTTCGGGCTGTAAGCGGGTTCCCACTGAGGCCCATGCCTCCATAAAGATTCGAGAGGCTCGATGTTGCACACAAATGTGTGTCGAGAGGACACATAACAAGGCCGGAGAGATAAGAGGATGATATATTCCATCGTCTACTTATCCCTCCGGCCTTTTTTATTTAAAATTCCTCAAATCGGCCGATTTCTTCGTTATGCTTCGGCAAAATAACGCTCGCTGTATGTCCATATACACCTCGCGTTATTTTCCTCGCATGCCTCGAACTCGACTCAATTTGAGAAATTTTCCAGAACAGGCTCACTCGTTCATCAACCTGCGAAACTGCATCTAATTTTTAATGTCGGTTTAATCTTCGATCGGATTTATTAATTGAATTTTTTGGCTCAAAACCTTGTCGTTTTGGTCGAATAGCAAGTGACCCTCGAATTTTTGGCCCTGTAACAGCAGAGGCAACCAGTATTTATCGCCGTCCCACATTTCGTTGTATGGAATTTCGTCGAGACGATGCCATTTAGGACTCATTTCTTCCGTCTCCTGGGGCTCACCTTCATATTCTGATGCGACGAACACTCTGGTCTCCAAAATCAAGGGGTCTCCCTCGAATTCGAAGTCCAACTGCCCGACCTCGATCAGCCCTATCGGAATCACGCCGGCCTCCTCCTGCATTTCTCTAGCGGCGGCGGTCGTAAAGGTCTCGCCTCCGTGCACTTTGCCTCCGAAACCGTTCCACTTCCCTGCTCCGAAGCCGCGACGTTTCATTCCAAGGAGAATGCGCTCACCTTTTCGTATATAAGCGAGTGTCAAAAGCTTTCTGTCCATGCCTTTAATTCATCACCCCACCTTGTGGCTTCTTTCGATCGCCTTGATCGCCGCCGCTTCCTCTTCCTCCTGGCGTTCTTTGCCGGCTTCGCCTAGTCCTTTTAGTTCTTGTTCGCTCAATTTCAATAATTCCACTACTTTGGCGTCCAGATATTCCTCAGTGTTCTTACTTGGGTCCTCCAAAACCTCCTCCAAAAGAGCATGGAGCAAATAGCCGAGTTTGCGGCCGGGTTTTTCGCCGGTTTGGCGCATGATCCGATCACCGTCGGTCTTGAGCATCTTGACCGACACCGGATCGCGCAACGCCTGGTCCACCATGGCTTTGTACTGGCGGAAACGGAAGGGCTGTTCCTTCGGGCGGCCGGTACCGACTCGGTCACAGACGCGTAAATTCAACAGGTCTTCGATGTTCTCCTGCCCCACTCGCGCTATGGTGCGGCGTACCGCTGAGAGCGTGATCAGGTCGGGATCGGCGAAAAACATGTGCCAACGGACCAACATCTCCACCTTTTTGGCCATTTCGCTCGGCACTTTGAGCCTCTTCATGACCTTAGCTGTCATTCTGGCTCCCACCACTTCGTGTCCGAAGAAGGTATAGCGCTTGGTGCGGCCGCCTTCCCTCCGGGTCGCGGGTTTGCCGATGTCATGGAGGAGGGCGGCTAGGCGCATTTCGGTCGAGTATCCTTTGTCGGCGGCCGCCTGGAGACTACGAAGCAGGTGCTCGTAGACGTCGAACGCATGAATACCCCCTTGTTCGCAACCGATCGCCTCTTTGAGCTCAGGGAGGATGTGGTCGATGAGACCCAACTTCTCCAACATGGCCACTCCCAGCATCGGACTATTCGAATCGATGATGCGTAGGAACTCGTCGCGGATACGTTCCGCGGAAATATGCGCCAACAACCCGGCATTTTTGGTGATCGAGGCCATGGTTTCGGCTTCGATAGCGAAGTTGAGCTCCGCCGAAAGTCTCACCGCGCGCATCATGCGTAGGGCGTCCTCCCCAAAGCGTTTATCCGCCTCACCAACGGTTTTTAAACGCTTCTTGCGTATATCCGCCTCTCCGTCGAAAAGATCGACCAGCGTGTCATTTTTGGCCCTATACGCGATGGCGTTGACGGTGAAGTCTCGGCGTTTCAGGTCTTCCTCTAGAGAAACGCCGAAAGAGACGCTGTCCGGTCGGCGTTTGTCCGAATACTCGCTTTCGGTACGATATGGAGTCACTTCAACAACCTTCAAGGTGAGGTCTTCAGTTTCTTCGTTCACCACTCCGACCGTGCCGAAATCGTTGTTGCAGTAGGTTTCGGGAAACAGCCCCTCTATTTCCGCCGGCACGGCGTTGGTGGTGATATCCCAGTCCTTCGGCGTTCGACCGAGGAGCAGGTCGCGCACGCAACCGCCCACCAGGTACGCTTCGAACCCCGCCGCTTCGAGCTTGTCCGCCACTGTCAGTACTTCTTTCGGTATGTCCTCCCTGGTGATCATATCCCCGCCATTGTACAACACGCCGACAGTTTCGCGTTGCGTTTTATGTTTCTTAAAGTATGATACGCACACTGCGCCCGTAGTGAAATGGATATCACAACTGACTTCGGATCAGTTATTGTGGGTTCGAGTCCTGCCGGGCGCACCAAACATAAAAGCCGGAAGTGAATACTTGTAACTTCCGGCTTTTATGTTTTGCCTGCACAGGCAGGACGAGAAGGGGTTGCCTGATATTTTGCGAGGCGAAGCCGAAGTAAAATATCGACAACCCGTACTGAAACTGTAAGTTTCGAGTCCTGCCGGGCGCACCAAATACTTAAACAAAAGCCGGTCTCAAGGCCGGCTTTTGTTGTGCAAAACTCGCTATTTGAACAACCGTGTGTGTATATAATACACACATCCTATGATTCGAAACGAAGAAAAGTACGAAAAAGCAAGGGTTTTTCGCCAGCGGGGCTTTTCTTACTCGGAGATCGCTAAATTGGTCGGCGTTTCGAAGGGCACTGTCAGTAATTGGTTTTCAAAGCAGTCCTTCTCGAAGAAAGTACGAAAAGACAACGAGCAGAAGGCTCGCAGAGACAACATGAAGCGCATTACGCTCGTCAATCGTGCGCGCGACAAGGAGCGCGCCAAGCACTACCTTGAAGCTAAGCGTGCGGCACAGACCGAGTTCAAGCATTTTCGGGCCGCTCCCCTGTTCCTTTTTGGTCTGGGTTTGTATGCGGCTATCGGAGACGTCTCTCATCCGTCCCAGATCCGTCTTCCGAGCCAAAGAAAAGCGGTTCATAAGCGGTTTCAGCGCTTCCTAACGGAGTTTTTGGGCCTGGAAAAGCGGCGAATCTACGACAAGAGATACGTCACTATCGTCAATGACGCATTGGCGAAGAAGAAACTCCTGGTTTGGATTGAACGTGCGTAACTCAATTATTGTACCCCGGTCATTTGCTATCATAGTAACGATGCGAACAGATAAGGAGAAAGCCTTCGAGCTTAGGCGCCAAGGCAAGAGCTATAAGACTATCTCTGACGAGTTGGGTATGTCAAAAAGTACGTTGTCCCACTGGTTTAAAAGCGTGGATTTTTCAGAGGAGGTCAAAAAGCATTTGTCTAAGGAAGTATACGTAGCCGGTAAGCAACGTTTGTTAAATCTGAACACTACTCGAGGCGTATTATTGAAAGTACGGTACGAGTATGCTGAGAAAGAAGCCCTTGAGGATCTAAAACAACACTATCGTAATCCCTTGTTTGTCGCTGCTGTCGCGGCATATTGGGGCGAAGGAGACAAGGCCAATAATGGACTTGTGAGACTAATAAACACGGATCCTAAGATGATCGCTTTGTTTAAACGTTTTCTAACAGAGATAGCTAACGTCCAAGAAGAAAAATTAAGAGGCGCCTTATATATTTATAATGATCTGGATGAGGCTACGTGCAAAAAATTTTGGATAAAACGAACTGGTTTGAAGCATTTTCATAAAACAATGACCCTACCGAGCCGTCAAAAGGATAAGAAAGTACACAATGGAATGTGTTCCTTAGTAGTGTCCAGCACTTATTTAAAGAAAAAAATGTTGGTGTGGATTGACCATCTACCCGAAATGGTATTAAATATACCGGCTGAGTGAGAAAGATGCGGCCATGGTTAAGTGGTATAACGTGACATTGCCAATGTTAAGTCGGGGTTTCGATTACCCCTGGCCGCACAGAGAAAAGCCCCCTTCCCGGGGGCTTTTCGCTATTTTTATGCTTGGTGTTTTGCCCAGGAGGGTGTATTTTCCTCGTATAGGTCGTCAGTTGGGTCAAAATTAGGGTCTTCGTCAAATAACCCTAGATTCAGACACGTATTTTGAGGTTTATCGTCCATTTTCCACTCGATCGGTGACCCACAGATGTCGCAAAAAGTCCGAGTAACTGCTGAGGAGGACTTGTATTCTTTTGGCGTAGCGCTTAGAAATTTTACTTGCCTAGTGTCGAAACCTGCATATGCCATGTACGCTGTACCACTGATCTTTTGGCAGTCACGGCAATGACATCGACCAAGCCAATTAGGTTGGCCGGTTATTTCAAATCGGACTTTTCCGCAATGACAACCACCTCTCATCATCTGTTTTAGTTTAGCATGACTGTCCTATCCCCAGTCAAAAGTCATGAGTGTCATACAAAATCCAATTTGTGGACAACTAAGGGGACAAGTGGATAAAAGACAGGCGACTTTTATGCCTGTTTTTTACGATTTGGCTAAAAATAAGGGTTTTTCAGAGACCAGTACCCTCAATAAGTGTTTCACGTGAAACGCTCGAAGTCAGTTTCATATGAAACAATGCCCACTGATACCAGCAGGAATTATTGTCTTGGGGTTTATAATCAAGGAGATGGCCACTGACAAAAAGCTAAACAAATCTACTGGAGATTTGGGGGAATCAGTGGCGGCAAAGTATCTAGCTGAAAAAGGTTTTAGGATCCTTGCTAGGAACTATCGGAAACCCTGGGGTGAGATCGATATAGTTGCACGGGAAACGCCTAAGATAGGGGAGGATAGCATGTTGCCACGTGAAACATCCGCCGTTATCCATTTTGTGGAGGTAAAAAGCGTTTCATATGAAACAAAGGGCTTATTGGAACATGATGTTGCACATGAAACCTGGCGTCCCGAAGAGAAAGTACATGCTTTTAAGCTCAATCAGATAAGGAAAGCCGCAGAGAGCTGGATGTCAGAAAATGAATGGACCGGGGAAGTACAAGTGGATGTGGTCGCTGTAAGATTGGTTCCACGTGAAAAGTACGCTTCAGTGAAGTATATACCGGGCGTTATCCTGGAATAAGCTTATTTTGAGCCAAATGTCCTTTATATCGGACACGATGTCTTTTATAAAGGACATCAACTTGTGAAGAATACCTTTATAGCTTCGTCATACTCCGGAAATAGTCGCATTTTGGCTATATCCTCTTGTGAAAACCAACCGTATTCAACAACTTCTCGCGGGTCCACTTTGATCTTTGATTCAGGTTTCATGGTAGCTTTGTACACTATTACCAGTGAGAGTTGACCACTTTCGTTACCCTGACGAAACTGTTCAAGATAAATAGCATCGTCTATTTCGCACTCTAAGCCCAGCTCTTCCAAAAGCTCACGAATCAGCCCTTCTTTCGGCTTTTCACCAACGTTTAAACGACCGCCTGGTAGTTCCCAAGTATCTGGAGTTCGAGGATCTCTAGTCAGAAAAACCTTGCCATTGTGGTGGATTATCGCTTTTTGAGCCACTTTGCCTAAGAAATGCTCCTCATGCTCCATAGTGTCGGGGAGCTGGGAATCGAACCCAGACCACTCGGTCCCAAACCGAGCACACTACCACTATGCTACACCCCGAATGAGGAGAAAAATGACGACCGCTGTCATTTAGGCTCCGATTGTTGGGGTGAAAGCTTTTGCTTACACCCCGAATAATCAGTGCGAAGCATAACACACAATTCTTCTTGGATGTAGTCTTAAAGTCGGGCCGGTCCGGAAAGACATCGGCCTTTCGTGCGTCATCAGCTATAATGGTTTCCACATGGCCGAAGCTCAAAAAAAGCCTAAGACCGGGGGGAGCCAAGAAGAACGCTTCCTAGAAGCGTTCGAGGAGTATAGTGACCCGCTGTTTCGCCATGCCGCTATGCGGATAAGCGATAGGGAAAAGGCCTTGGACCTAGTCCATGACACTTTTACAAAAGTGTGGTCCTATGTAAGGTCTGGACATAAGATAGACTCCTTTCGGCCATTTTTATACAAAGTACTCAACAATTTGATAATTGATGAGTATCGCAAGCGCAAGGAGATGTCTTTGGACAGTCTGTTGGCGCAAGAAGGGGTCAATGAGGGTTCTTTCGAAGAATTGGTAGAAGACAGCGCGGAAGCGATAGCGGCCACCTTGGACGGGCGCCACGCCTTCGATCTGCTCCGCTTTCTGCCGGACGAGTATCGCGAGGTCATCACATTGCGTTTCGTAGATGGCCTAGGTCCCAAAGAGATAGGGGAACTCATTGAGGAGAGTGAAAATGTGGTATCAGTGCGTCTGCACCGCGCACTAAAAGCCCTTAGAGCCATTTTCGACAAGGAAGCTTCGAGTATTCACAGGCCAGAGTAAAAAGTCCGATCCGTTTCGATCAGTATGAAACAATTTGCCCAACAGCTAAAGAAAAGATCCGAAAGCGTCAAAATGACGATGGAAGAACGATCGCAATTGCGCGAGCGAGTTTTGTCGTTCATGGAGTATCACCCCTTGCCTGGAAGTCAGGCGGTGGACCTAAGATCACTGGCTGTTTCGCGTTCCAGATCTATGCAGATACCCAACGCGTGGCTCTGGGGTCGTTTAGCTGGAGGCTTTGCCGTTTTGATGTTGATAGTATTACCGACTCTGGCGGAAGATGCTTTACCGGGCGATACGTTGTATCCGATCAAAGTCCGTTTCAATGAAGAACTAAAGGGCGCTTTCAACTCCTCACCCTACGCCAAGATCGAATGGGAGACCGAAAGAATGGAAAGGCGTCTCGCTGAGGCTCAGGTTTTGGCCGAGGCTGGACGTCTGACTCCGGAAGCAGAGGCGGAAGTGGCGAACGCTATCAAACAGCACAGCGACGCCGCCAAAAGCAACATCGAGGCCATACGCGTGAGCGACAACGACGAAGCGGTGATGGCCGAGATCGCTCTTTCGTCGGCCCTCGAAGTGTCGGCGGAGGTTTTGACCAGTAGAAATCTCGACTCGGCCTCTTCGACGCCGCTATTGTCCGGAGCGGTGAGCGAGGCTCGTGCCTCCTTGGCCTTGACCAACAACGAAGTCTCGTACGATAAGATCTTCTCTAGGTTGGAAACGGAAACGACGCGGGCGCACGAATATCTAGGTACGTTAGGACAAACGATCACAACTTCCGAAAAAGGAGATATCGATCGTCGATTGCGGGACATTAAGACCAAGACCGAAGCGGCGGCCATAATGAAAGAGACCGATCAGTCGGCGGCGGTTAAACAACTGGCCGAGGCTCTAGGAAGTACGCGCAAGCTCATTAGTTTCATGACCAACCTGGAGGTGCGTCGCAACGTGACGGTGGAAGAGCTTGTGCCTTTGGCTCCGACCGAGGAGGAACGAAAGGAGACGATCAAGACCAAGATGGCCGATGCTTCCAATTGGGTCGCCTTGGTCGAGCGAGAGCTGTCCACTATGTCGACTAGCTCAAACGATTATCTCGCCGTCAGCGACACTGTGGCGCGTTATCGCGAATTGGAGTCGGAAGCGACGAAGGCTTTGGAATCCGAAGATTTGGAGGGTGCCGAAGTGACGGCCGGATTCTTGCTAGAGTTGTCACAAGCTCTACGTGACACCATGGACGGGCTAGGATTCACGCTCGACGAGACCGGAGCCGAGCCAGAGTCGATGCAATAGTTTGATAAAAGGTTCGGTCTAAATACAGCAAAACCGCGGCCTCCCGGCACGCGGTTCTGTGTTTCTGATCAGAAAAAAGAACTCGTGCGCTCGCTAAAAGCGTGAGCGCGAACGGATATCCTAACCTGAACTCTTTTTTCCGCCAAAAAGTCGTTGTGGATAGCGACCCGTTAGATCATGGAGTCGGTTCGGTCAAGTAACCGGCTAGTATTTCTTGTAGGATGGGGGAGATAGTTTCGTTGAACATCTTGGCCTTGTAGTCGATGTTTCCCTGGGAATACGATGTTAGGTCGAAACCGACTTCCGATAGTAGGCGACGATCGATGTGGGCCGTCGTGATGGCGTTAAGGACGGTCGTACCGGAGTCTTTGGTGGTGATGACACCGATGGCGCGGCCATATTCGTCGACCACCGGCCCGCCAGAGGCACCTTGATGGCCCAGGGTCGAAGATGCCAAGGAAAAGATGTCGGCATAGCCGCTTCCGAAAGTGTACAGGTCGGTTATGGTCGTGGTCGCTGTCAGTTGGGGAGCCGACCTGTCTTCTTGTTTCGGATAACCCATGATCCGCACCTCTGCGCCTTTCTGTGATTTCGACAGGGGATTGGTGGCGGGAGGCAGGTAGGCGAAATCGGATCCTAGCGACTCCCCGTCGCGCCGTCCAGTGACATATACCAAGGCAAAGTCGCTCTCTCCGGTGCCTTTGGGAGACATGTTGTCGATGAGGCTGGCGTTTTTCAATAGCCAGGAAGGGGATATGTACAAAAGGGCGATATCGAACACCGGCCCTGTTCCTGTTCCGATGGTGGCCTGACACGTGGTCTCACCCAAGTCCGGAGCGTTTTTGAGGAGCAGAAACTGAGCGACATGGGCGTTCGTCAACATCACACCTTGAGCGTTGATCATGAATCCAGTACCGCTCACTGTGCGCTTGTAGCGGTTACCTTTCTGGATGCACTCGATCTTCACGCCGGCCGCCGATATGTCGACAGGATCGGTTTTCTTATCCTGGTCCGTCGCCTCGGCGGTGGAGGTCGCTAGTAGGGCGCTCTCCCTCATTTGGGTGGCGGACGCCACGAGTTTGCCGGGATCGAGAAAGACCTCTACTTGATCCCTAGCGTCTATTGATGATTCGCTCATTATGGCGGCGGCGCTGTTTTCTGGGAACAGTTCGGTGCCGTACTGGCGAGGAAAGGCGGCGCCTATCTCCGCCGAAAGCAGAGCAAGCACGAGCATTGATATGCCCAACATCAGTTTGTTCATCACTTAAAATTTAAAACGGAATCGAGTAAAGCACAAGTAATGTTGTACATAGATAACATTCCCCTGTAGAATAATATCGAGGTTCGACTGATTTTGATGAAGGCATCAGTGAAGAAAAAAGCCGTTTTGCTCAGATCTCAAGGTTATTCTTATAACTTGATTTCATCGAAACTGGGAGTTTCTAAAAGCACGTTACATTATTGGTTGGCAGATAGGCCATATCGAGCCAATAGTGTGGTGCTTGAGAGGATAATAATTGGAAGAGAGAGGGCCGCCAAGACTAAAAATAGAAAGAAGCTCCTCACTTTTAAGGAGGCATCAAGTTATGCCCGGACAAACACAGGCAGGCTTTCTTCCAAGGAGCTGCTTATGTTGGGTATAGGTCTTTACATAGGCGAGGGGCAAAAAAATGAAACAGTCGGAGTTATTAATTCTGACCCGCGAGTGATAAATCTGGCCATACATTGGTTGACAGAGTGCTTCGGAGTCGAGGTAAAGAATTTAACTCTTGCAATCCATTTATATCCTGATAATAATATCAAGCGCTGTCTGCGGTTTTGGTCGGACACGACGAAGATACCACCAGCGCAGTTTGGAAAGACACAGATAGACGGTCGAGTAGGAAAAACTAGCCTTAAACGAGGCAAACTACCTTACGGCACCGCTCACTTAAGAGTCAAAGCTCTCGGAAATAAGGATTTTGGTGTAGTCTTATCAAGACGAATTCATGCTCTGATGCATGAAGTCTTGAAAACGCGGGCATAATTTAATGGTAAAATGCGAACCTTCCAAGTTCGACACCCGGGTTCGATTCCCGGTGCCCGCACAAAATAATGTCATTGTAGCCGCGGGATTGGTTTAGTGGCAGAACGCGACCTTCCCAAGGTTGAGGCGCGAGTTCGATTCTCGCATCCCGCACCAGCACCATAAAACCGCCCCTCACGAGGGGCGGTTTTATGGTGCTGGATGTTGGTTTATTTGACCGCCTCTTTCAAAGCCTTAGCCGCGCGGAACTTAGGCACGCGCATGGCCGGCACTTCGATCGACTCGCCGGTGCGAGGGTTACGAGCCGTACGAGCCTCGCGCTTCTTGGCCGAGAAGATGCCGAGACCGGCAATCGAAACCTCCTGTCCGCTTTTGAGGGAATCGACGATGTTATCGATGACGCACTCGACCGCGCGCTCGGCGTCGGCCTTGGTGGTGTTTAGAACCTCGTGGACCTTGTTGATGATGTCTGCCTTATTCATAGTTATGGATATTAACGAGTTGCTAATGGTCGCGTCTGATCGCTTGGATCGCGCTTGCCATGATCGCTGGCTTAAAAACATTATATATCAGGGTTTTTCATCGGCAATCACTTCCTGTAGTGAGTAATGCGTGTTGTAATTTTTTGGTGTTTTCAGATTAGATGATATAGTTAATACATGGCTATCTCGTATTCGCCACGCAGTCAGCAGAAGACCAATTTTTTTGGTTTTGCTTACTTTACCTGACCTAGGTCGGTGATTGTGTGGTGTATATCAACAAGAACCGACCGCCTAGGTCGGTTTTTTGTGAGAAGGGGTCAAAGTTCTTAAAGAGGAGAGAATATGAAAAAAGGTGCCAGTTTCGCCGGGCCGACGGCGAATCAGAACATTGCGGAATTTGGGGCTGTGTCCGTTGCCCCCAAGTTCGCGGCCGAACACCCGGCCGTCTTCGGGGGTAGTTCCACTCACTTGCCGGAGGGCACGGAAGTGGAATTGCCCGAATCAGGGGGTTATCGCGTTGTCGCGAAGCCCTCGAAATGAGCACAAGTGGTAAACGGCCGGTCGCGATAGCGACCGGCCGTCTTTAGTATTTAAGGCCGATAAAGTGTCGGCAGGGCACCTCGACGTAACACCAGTCTGGTGGCGTCAGTCCGAATGCCGCGTGTGCCCAGATCACGTAACCCCAAAGGGGGAATAAGACTAAGCCACTATCGTGACAATGACGACATTTGGCCATGTCGGCCTCCTTTCGCTACCTCGCATATGATATCACCCTGGTCTCACGAATGACGTGGACTTTGATCTCTCCAGGATAACGCAATTGCGCTTCGATATTGGTGGCGATGGTACGAGCGAGCTCGTGAGTGGCCATGTCGGACAGTTTCTCCGGGTTTACCAACACTCTTACTTCGCGACCGGCGGCGATGGCGAAAGCCTTCTCGACGCCCGCGATCGCCGTGGCGATCGCTTCGAGTTCGGACAGCCGCTTGATGTAGTTTTCGATCGAGTCTCGACGTGCTCCCGGTCGGCCGCCCGAAAGGGCGTCCGCCACCTGCACGATGATGGATTCCGGAGTTTCGTATGGGTATTCTTCGTGGTGAGCGCGCATGGCGAGGATCACTTTCTCGTCGACGCCGTACTTCTGCAGAATACGAATGCCGATCTCCACGTGCGTACCTTGGACCTCGTGACTCACGGTCTTGCCGATGTCGTGGAGGAGGGCTCCGGCGCGGGCGACGGCCTCGTCGACGCCTATTTCCTTAGCGATGATGCCGGCGATGTGAGCCATCTCGACCGAATGCCACAACACGTTCTGGCCGTAGCTAGTGCGGAAATGTAGTCGTCCGAGAATGGTGATGAGGTCGGGGTGAAGATTAGCAACACCGGCTTCGTAGGAGGCTTTTTCTCCCATTTGTCTCACGGTCTTGGCTACTTGCTTGCGCGCTTCCTCCACCATCTCCTCGATCTTGGCCGGCTGGATGCGGCCATCCTTGAGGAGCATTTCCAAAGCGACACGGGCGATCTCGCGGCGAATCGGGTCGAAGGAAGAAAGAACGATATAGCCCGGGGTGTCATCGATGAGGACATCGACGCCGGTCAGCCGCTCGAAAGCGCGCACGTTGCGCCCTTCTTTGCCGATCACTTTGCCCTTTAGGTCCTCGCTCGGCAACTCGACCGAAGCGGTCATGACATTGCCCGGCATAGAGTTGCCGACGCGGTGAATGGCCGCCAAAAGTAGATTCCTCGCCTTTTCTTCATATTGTTCTTCGCCGGCCATCTCCAATTTGCGCAAACGGCCGAGAAGGTCTTCTTCGCGTTCGTTCGCGATGTTGCTCGTTAGGCGTTCATAAGCCTCTTCACGAGAAAGGCCAGCCACCTCTTCGAGTTTGGCGTCGAGTTCTTTTTTATGATCGTCCAGACGAGTCTTGATGGATTTGACCTCTTCGATCTTAGTCCGGACATTCTCCACTTGTGAGTCGACGTCGATCTGACGCTGGTCCAAAAGTTCCTCCTTCTTATTAAGACGGTTCTCCTTCTGCTCTAGTTTCTCCTCGAGAGTGCGGCAGGCGTTCTTGGTCTCACGTTCCAGCTCGGTCGCTCTGGCCTCCGCCTTTTCCACTATCTTCAAGGCCTTCTCTTCGGCCTCCAAAGATCTCTCTTTAAGGTCGAGTTCGAGGGATGATCTCCGGTAAAGGGCATGCCAGTATCGGCCAATGTAACCCAGTACCAGACCAGCGATTAGGGCCAAGGAACCGACCAATATGATCGTCGGCATGTTTTGATCGTTAAATTATAAGTTCAGCAGGCGACCGGGTCTGAATAGCTGTCTTTGGTACATTAACAGATAAACGCTCGATTGAAAACGGGCCGCCGGCATAGCCGGCGGCCCGTTTTCGCCACCCTGCTTTATTAAGAGTAGATCGTATCCACTATGCCGTAGGCTTTCGCTTCCTCGGCATCCATGAAGAAATCACGGTCGGTATCTTTCTCAATGCGAGCCATCGGTTGCTTGGTGGCCTTTGCCAACATCTTGTTCAAGCGATCACGCGTCTTTAAGATGTGACGAGCCGTAATTTCAATGTCGGATGCTTGGCCCTGCACGCCGCCCCATGGCTGATGGATCATCACTTCGGCGTTCGGCAGAATAGCGCGCTTGCCCTTCGCTCCCTGAGAGAGTAATACCGAACCCATTGAAGCGGCCATGCCGACGCAAACCGTCGCAACGTCCGGCTTGATGTGGTTCATGGTGTCCACGATCGACAGACCAGCAGTTACGCTACCCCCCGGGCTGTTGATGTAGAGATAAATGTCCTTCTTCGGGTCCTCGGCCTCGAGGAACAAGAGCTGGGCCACTACTAAGTTGGCCATATGATCCTCGATAGCACCGGTGACGAAGACGATGCGCTCCTTAAGAAGGCGTGAATAAATGTCGAAAGCTCGCTCGCCCCCTACGGTCTTTTCGATGACCATCGGCACTAATTGGCTCTTTATTTCCTGATTTTTAATTTCCATATTTCCAAATTCCAAAATTAACAAAGCAACGCAAATATCCTAACAGAAACAACGAAGGCTTGCATCTTAGGCAGTCAAAAAATCGCGGTGCTCATCACACCGCGATTTTTCTATTACTGGCTCTCCAAAAACTTCATCACCGCTTCGTTCTGGAGCACCGAAGCCACGTAGATGCGCACGCGGGTCTCGTCGGCGTTTTTGTAGTGTTCTAGGAGGTGCTTCACTTCGTGCTCGACAGCTTCCTTTTCGGGCAAGATGGACTCTTTCTTGGCGATCTCGTTGAGGACCAGCTGTAGGCGAGCGCGCTTCTCGGCGGTCGGCGTCCACTCTTTCTTCAAGTCCTCGCGCGTCTTCTTCATGTGGTTTAGATAGTCGTCGACCGACAACCCGGCGCGCTTGATGTCTTCCTCCATCTGAGCGAACATCTGTCCGATCTCCGAATCGATCAGTATCGGCGGCAGTTCAAAGGAGCTACCCGCGATGATCTTGTCCGTCAGAGCGGCGCGATGCTTAGCTTCCGCTTCGCGCTTCTTCTCGATCTCCAAGTGTTCGCGGAGCTTGGCCTTGAAATCAGCCACGCTTTCGAGTTGTCCGGGCGCGCCAAGGGTCTTCACTACTTCGTCGGTGAGTTCGGGAATCTTCAAGTCGTTGCTGTCTTCGAGTGGTTTTCCCTCGTCATCGTGCGCCGGTCCGCTATGAACTGTACCATCAGCATGAGTATGAGTTTCTTCCGCGTCAGTCTGCGTCAGTTCCGCGTTTTTCCGCGTTTTTTCTTGCAAACGTTCGTAAGCGGCTTTCTGGCGGAGAATATCCTGTACCTGCTTGTCGACATCTTCGTCGGTAACGGCCACGTCGGACTTGCTGGCGTTCTCCTCCCGAGCCAGATTTTTATAATCAGGCAAATCGATCTCGGGGAGTACGGCCACGGTGGCAGTGAAACCGAGAGGGTTTCCCGGCGCGATCTTGGTGATCTGTATCTCCGGTCGACCGATAGGATCGATCTCGTGCGCTTTTAATATCTCAGGATACACGGCGGCCATGGCGCGTTCGGCCATTTCGGTCAAAAGCGTCATCTCGCCCACTTTTTGGACCACTACGGCCTCCGGAACATGGCCCGGTCGAAAACCGTCCACCTTCAGGTTTTGCCCCAGTTCTTTTATGGCTTTGGCGCGATGCTTCTCTAATTCCTCATAGGGAATTTCACCGGTAATCTTGACCATGGAACCAGGAACCTTTTCGATCTGGAAATCTTTTTTGAAATTCATACTTGAGCGGGCATTAAAGCATAGGCATGGATAAAGATAAAGGCCGGCAAGACCAAGTCCGCCGGCCTTTATCTTTTGTGACGTCGCACTTATGGAGTAGTGGTCGCGGTGCTCGAGGCCTCGGCATCGAGTTCGGCTTCGATGGCGTTCAACTCCGCATCCATGGCCTCAAAGTCGATACTTTCCAGTTCCGTCTCCATGGCGGCCATGTCCTCCTCGGGAGTCGGTTCCGGCGTCGGTGCCAAGGTCGTATCTTCCATGTCCGCACTGTTAAGTTCGGAGGCCGGCAGCACCATATCGATGATCTCTTCACCCCATATCACCACTACCGTCAAAACGCCCAAGAGCAAAACTAGGAGGACCAACAACAAAACGGTCCAGATGCCGCTTTTTTCTTCTGGCACTGGCGCGGCGTCTCCAAAATTCTCTTGAGGTAATTTCAATTCCGATTCGGGAATCACCGGTACTGGATTTACCGGAGTGTTGTTCATCGGAGCAGAGTTGATAGGCTTCGGGCTGAACGGCTGTCCGTTAGTCGGCGCTGTTCCGTTAGGTAAATTGTTGTTTTCCATAAGCTGTTTTAATTAGTTGTCGACTCGGTCGATGGGCGTGGTGCGGATGATCTAAGGCTTGAGACCGCTTCGGCCAGTAACTCGCGGACTTCCTGCAAAATGTCGCGCACGGACATGAACTGCTCCTTGGCATCGGTCCAGTCTTCCTTTGGAGTCTCTGACATGGTGGCGTACGAAACATTGGTGTCTATCCCCTCAAGAGCTACCTTGGCCGACTCAAGTAGTTTTTCCGCCTCGTCTAGTGTGGCCAGAGTTTCGCTGACGTCTATCGACTGGGCGGCGAACTTGTCCGCATGTTCTCTTAGACGAACGATCATCGCCTCCAGGTTGGCAATGGCTCTCTCTGCCACCGATGTCAATCCGCTCGCTCGCTCGATGATGCGTTTTTGAGCCTCCTCTTTAAGAGTCGCCCGCTTGGCCAGCGTACTGCTGGCGATCAAGGCGCGCTTTTCCATCAGGGTCGAGCGGCGCGCTTCCGCCTCTTCCATCAATTGGGCGCGACGCTCTTCGAACACGGACATTCTGTCGGAGATCGCGTTAGTAGCCGCCTCGCGTCTGGCGGCGATGTCGGCCGAATTCAACGGCCTCGTGCCGGTCGCGTTCGTTGACATTGGACGTTCTTCGGGCCGCTGGATCATTCGCGGGGCGGTCGAAGTGGCCTTAGGCATCAGCGGCACTGTTTTAGGAAGGGGACGAACCATCTCGGGGGTAGGTCCCACTGTGGTCGCTGGGTCTTCCTGCGCGCTCGCCGAAGCCGCTATCGCCAGCACTATGGCGGTGACGATGGCGGCCCACACTAGCGAAGAGACGGGGACAGCCTTTTGTAACCTTTGCATGGGGGAAGAGGAAATCGATTTCATAATTATAAGAGCCAAAAACCAACGTTCTTGGTCACGGCCAAATTATAAAGCGTCTGGCCCAGAGGGCCAGACGCTTTATACACATCGTTCCAGTATGTTCCTATTTAGAGCCGTTCTGATACATTTCGCGACTCTTTGTGAACGCCTTCTTAGCCTCATCGGCCCCGTGCCAAGCACCTACCGAGACTTCCTTGTTCTGAACCTTCTTGTAGGTCTCGAAGAAATGGGACATCTCCTTTTGGAAGTGCGGATTGAGGTCGCCGATATCGCGCACGTTTTCAAACCGCGGATCATCGACCGGGACGGCTACCACCTTGTCGTCGCGTTCGCCGCCATCGACCATTTCCATGATGGCGACCGGCCGGGCTTTCACCAGGATGCCTGGCGCGAGCGGGTAGGTGGTCACTAATACCACATCGAGAGCGTCTCCATCGTCGAACAAGGTTTGCGGCACGAAACCGTAGTCGAACGGATAATCCTGAGCCGAGTGCATCACGCGATCGAGGGCGATCATGCCGGTCTCCTTATCTATCTCGTATTTGTTCTTGGAGAACTTCGGGATCTCGATGATGACGTTCATCTCATCGGCGGTACCCGAAGCGATGTCATGTAGAAGATTCATTTTCTAGAAAATAGAAATTAGTAAGTAGGGATTCAGTATAAGGTCACGCTTTCTGATCATCAAGCGATTCCTCGGCCTCTTCCGGGGTGTCCACTTCGTCGGCCTCGTCGAGGTCGGCGACGTCGCGGTCGGCGGTCGGCAGGTCCTCCTCGGTCTCTACCGCTTCGACCGTGTCGTTAAGCTCTATTGAAGGCTCGGCCTCTGGAGTCTTGTCGGTCTTACCAGTTTCGGTATCGTCGGCCACAGCCAGCTCTTCGCCCTTCTGGGACACGATATCGATCTTCCAACCGGTCAATTTGGCCGCGAGACGCACGTTCTGTCCGCCGCGTCCGATCGCTAGCGACTGCTGGTCGCTCGCCACCTCCACGGTGGCATGTCCGTGCCTGTTGCTTTCCTGGTCGGGCATTTCGTTGATCTCCACTTTGAGGACGCGGGCAGGTGAGAGAGCGTCCTCAATGAATTCGGCCGGGTTCTCCGACCATTCGATGATGTCGATCTTCTCGCCGCCCAGTTCGCTCATGACGGTCGATACGCGCACGCCGCGCTGACCGACTAATGAGCCGACCGGATCGAGGTGCTGATCGCGAGAGGCGACGGCGATCTTGGAGCGGCTACCAGCCTCGCGAGCGACAGCTTTGATCTCCACCGCGCCGCTCTGTAATTCAGGAGCTTCGATGGCGAAGAGTGCTGCCAGGAAGTCGGGGTGCGAACGGGAAAGTTTCAGAAAGACACCACGCGGCGTCTCTTCGACGGCGAGCAGGAGGGCACGCAGGCGCTCTCCGGGGCGGAAACGCTCTCCCGGGATCTGTTCGTCGTACGGCATGATGGCGGTGATGCGACCCAAATCTACGTATAGATTGCCGCGCTCGAAGCGTTGGACGTGGCCCATGACGATGTCGCCCTCCTTTTGTCCGAATTCCGACAGCGCGGCTTCCTTTTCGGCCTCACGCACCTTCTGGATGATGACCTGCTTAGCGGTCTGGGCGGCGATGCGGCCGAAGTCGTCCTTGGGTTCGAGAGGAAACACCAACTCCTCGCCCAAGACCACATCCTTCTTGATGAGGCGCGCGGTGTCGATCATGATGTGCTTCTCCGGATCGAAACGCACCTTACGGTCTTCCGAGGGAATGGCGATCTCTTCTTCACGATCGCGGTGGTGTTCGGGTACTTCCTCCTCGATCTCCTCGTCTTCGGGCTTGAGCATGCTCTCGTCGACGACGATCTTCACCTGCTCGAAATTAGTGGTGCCGGTGCCGATGTCGAAACTGGCGCGGACGATCTGACCGCGCTTGCCGAACTCCTTCTTATAAGCGGTCGCCAAGGCCTGCTCGATGGCGTCGAGCATGCGTGCGCGCGAAATGCCGCGCTCTTCCTCCATCTCCGCCAAGACGGAATTGATCACTTTTAGGTCAAACATATTCTAGTAAGTAGTAATTAGAGAGTAGTAAATAGGAGATCTATATACCCCGATTTACTAATTTCAATTTGATATTTTCTAATAAAACGAAAGCCCGGCCGAGGGGCCGAGCGTTTCAGTCGTACTCGCAATGTAACATGAGGGCGCTCTGAATGCAACAATCTCCCCGGGAGACTCATAAAGTCCAAAAACTCAGTATTAGAGCCGTTTTTCTAATCCTGCCCTTATTTATCATATATATGAGGGCGACAAGGCCGAGCGAAGCCCTTGATTTTTATTAAAAAATGTGCTATTATTAAAAAGGGTTAACTTAGAGAAGGATTTGTGTTTTGCGTACCTTTCTCAGTATCGTGTTCGCCCTGGTCGTGTCCGCGCTTTTGTCCTACGGGACGATCTTGGAGCTACCAGAGTATCGACCGGAATTCGACCCGATCAGGGAACTGATCGATTCGAATTCCGGCCTGGTCGTCGAAGAGTCGTCGCCGGTCCGGGAGGAGAAGACTCCGGATCAGCAGCTATTCGACGACATCATCGCTACCGAGCAACTGCGGCTCGGCGTGGTCGGCTCTGGAAGGAGTTTCCACGTCGTCCGGGAGGAGATCGGTCGGTTCCTAGAGTTTGTGAAGCTCGTGGAATCGAACGGCGATCGTCTCGCGAAAGCGAAGACGTCGTCGGCGATGTCGTACTTTCAATTCACGAGAGGAAGTGTCCCCACCGCCGTGAATCGCCTCGAGAACTACATGAGGCGGCACTGGCTGGGGGCATTGCCCGAATGGGCGGCGACACTTCGCGCCGATCCCGAGAGCATCTTCGATGTCTCGGAGGATCGACAGGCGATATTGGCACTCGTCAATATTGCCGAGCAACGCGGCAGTGACGCATTCCTCTCCAAACTAATCGGGGGAGAGGTGGAAGCAGGGAAGCAGGCATATTTCCAGTTCCACCACACCAATCCCGACGACGCGACCCGCGGTCGCGTCGAGAAAATCTTTGCGCGCGTTTTCAATTGATCGCGCGTCACTTCGAGGCCAAGCTCCGCTTGGTCTCTTTTTCTTTGGCCGATTTCATAATGTGGGTGTTACAATTATTTGGAACGTTTTTTACGCGATGCGCATTCAAGATTCACAACTGAAACGCTTCGTCTACGACGCGGGCTTGGTGTCTCGCAAGGATTTGGCCGCGGCCGAAGCGGCGGCGCAGAGCGAGAACCGTACACTCTCGGACGCGCTCCTGGCCGGAGGTTACCTCAAAGAAGACGATCTGCGTCGCATCGAGTCGTACGTACTCGGCATTCCTTTCGTCTCTCTCAAGGGCCAAAAGATCGATTTCAAGATTCTTTCCTTGATACCGGAACCGGTGGCGCGCAATCACAACATCGTGGCGTACCGTCGCACCGATCAGGCTCTGGAGGTGGCGATGCTCAATACCGCCGATCTGCCGGCCATCGATTTCATCAAAAAGAAGGTAGGACTCAAGATAATGCCTCGTCTCACGGACAACGAAAGTATCCGTGAGGCCTTGTTGCAGTACCAAAAGACCCTTAAAGACGAGTTCGGCGACATCATCGCCGGTGAAGCCGCGACCTTGAAGCGCGTCAGTGATCCGAAGGAAGAGGTCTCCGAGGCGGAATTAAAAAAGATGGCCGAAGATCTGCCGGTGGTGCGCATCGTCGATACGCTTTTGCGGCACGCCATCATCCAGGGCGCTTCCGATATCCATATCGAACCGATGGAGACGGAGGTCCTCGTACGCTACCGCATCGACGGCATTTTGCACGATGCCATGACCCTGCCGCGCGTGGCTGCTAGCAGTATCGTAGCGCGCATCAAAGTATTGTCGAATCTCAAACTCGATGAGAAGCGTCTGCCGCAGGACGGCCGTTTCAAGATGGAAATGGACGGCCAAAAGGTGTCGTTTCGCGTTTCGGTGTTGCCGATATTCTTCGGCGAGAAAGTGGTCATGCGTCTCTTGAGGGAGAATCGAAGCGGCTTCACCTTGGAAGGAATCGGCTTCCATGGCGCTTCCCTGGAGCGCGTTCACGGGGCCATGAAACAGACGACCGGTATCATCTTAGTGACCGGTCCGACGGGTAGCGGCAAGACCACCACGCTCTATACGGTGCTCGATCTCTTGAATACGCCGGAGGTCAACATTTCTACCATCGAAGATCCGATCGAGTATCAGATGCCGCGCGTCAATCAGACGCAAGTTAAGCCCGACATCGGTTTTACTTTCGCTAACGGCCTGCGGTCTTTGATGCGTCAGGACCCAGACATCATCATGGTGGGTGAGATCCGCGACCAGGAGACGGCCAATTTGGCGATCAATGCCGCTTTGACAGGTCACCTGGTTTTGGCCACTGTCCACACGAACTCCGCCGCCGGTACCGTCGCTCGTCTGATGGATATGGGGGTGGAGTCGTTCCTCTTGGTCTCGACCTTGCGGGTCGCCGTCGGTCAGCGTTTGGTGCGCAAACTCGGCGCCGACAAGGAGGCTTACACTTTGTCCGACGCCGAACGTCGCGAACTCGAAAGACATGTCGATCTCGAGAAAGTGTTGAATGCCCTCAAGGAAGAAGGTGTCGTCGCCAAGGATGCCACTTGGAGTTCGATACCTTTCTATCGGCCGATCGCAGGACTCGCCGACGACGATGCGTACAAAGGCCGCATGGGAATTCATGAGGTTCTGCCGATGTCGACGACCCTGAAGGACAAAGTGATGCAGGGCGGTACGGCCGACGACATCGAGAAGATCGCTCGCACCGAGGGCATGTTGACCATGCTCGAAGACGGCATTTTCAAAGCGGCACGCGGCGTCACTTCGATAGAAGAGGTCTTGCGTGTGATCAACGAATAGTGTTTATATGAAATTCACCTACACCGGAACCGATAAGTCAGGACAGCCCGTTGTCGACACGGTCGAAGCCAATGATCGTTTCGCGGTCTACGATATCGCCAGAGAAAAAGGCGTTTCTATCGTCTCGGTCGACGAAGAGAATCGTCTTTCAGTGTCGGGTATCTTCGATATGGATCGGATCAACGCGTTTTTGAGCCGAGTCTCCGCCGATCAATTGATATTGATGACTCGCAACCTAGGCGCCATGCTCAAGGCCGGTTTGCCGTTGTCTAGAGCTTTGTCTGTCATTGAAAGGCAGACCAAAAATCCGAAACTCAAGCTGGTGGTGGCCGACGTGAGTGAAAGTGTGGGCAAGGGCATCTCCTTTCATGAGGCTCTGACAGAGCACCCGCGTGTTTTCAACGAGCTCTATATCGCGATGGTACGCGCCGGTGGCGAAAGCGGTGGCTTGTCCGACGCCTTGGAATTACTCTCGGTGCAGATGGAAAGAGCGGCTAATTTGAAAAAGAAGATACGCGGGGCTATGACCTATCCGACCATCGTGCTCACTATCATGTTAGGTATCGGCGTAGTGATGATGTTGTACGTCATGCCCTCGATCACCGAGACCTTTAAAAAGATGAACGTCGATCTCCCGGCGACCACCAAGGCCCTCATAGCCGCTTCCGATTTCATGGCCGCCCACACAGTGCTTACGCTATCTCTGCTTTTCGGAGTCATCGCGACTTTCCTCTATTCCTTGCGCACGCGCCCGGGGAAAGTGGTTTTTCATTACGTTTGGCTCCATATCCCTATTATCGGCACGATGGTCAAAGAAGTGAACGCGGCCCGCACCGCCCGTACCCTCGCTTCGCTCCTCACTGCCGGCGTGGATGTCATGTTAGCGCTCGACATTACCAAGGAAGTGGTGCAGAACGTCTATTTTAAGCCGGTCTTGGCGGAAGCCAGGGCGGCGGTGGAAAAGGGCGATCCGTTGTCCGGAGTTTTTATGAAGCACGAAAAACTGTACCCGGTGTTCGTCGGCGAAATGCTCCAGGTGGGGGAAGAGACTGGTCAGGTCGGAGACATGATGAAACAACTGGCGGTGTTCTATGAGAACGAGGTGGAGCGTAAGACGAAAGACCTTTCGACCGTCATCGAACCGATGCTGATGGTGGTGATCGGCGGTACGGTAGGATTCTTCGCGCTAGCTATGATCGCGCCGATCTATTCGATATCAGACAGTATTTGATCAAATATGTCGATTCGATACCGTCTATATTTTTCCGGGTTCTCCATCGTGGAGATATTGGTGGTCGTGGCGATAGTGGTCACGCTGGCCGGGATAGCTCTTTTGGGTTTGGCGCATATGCGCGATCGTTTGTCCTTGGACGACGCGGCCGGCGCGATGGTCTTTCATCTCGAAGAATCCAAGGCTCGCGCTGTCGCGGGTCATGGTGGCGTGTCTCATGGAATTCGCTTTGCCGACGACTCGTACTCGCAATTCGCCGGCAGTGCGTACGACGAAAACGATGACTCTAACGTTCTGCACGAGCTCGACCCGCGATTGCGGTTGACCACTGATATACTTGGAGACGAGCCCGCCGTGGTCTTTTCCCGCATCACCGGCGCCGCCGACGAGTCCGTGACGTTGACGATCGGTCTGCGTCGCGACCCGGATACGCGACGCGTCATCGTCATTGGTCCTGGCGGCGACATATCCTACGGCGAGTGATCGATATATGTTGCATATACACTACTCCGGCTTTTCGATCATAGAGATCGTGATCGCGTGCGCCATCTTTCTCAGCACCGTCGCCGCTTTCGTGACGGGCAATGACATCTTGCGCCAAATGTCGGCGGACGCCGCCGACAAGACGGAGGCCGCCTTGTTGGTCGAAGAGGGCTTCGAGGCCTTATTATTGTTACGAGACATCGATTGGGACGCCAATATCGCCTCTTTAACGTTAGAGACGCCGTATCACTTGTATTGGGACGGAGATTCTTATGAGTTGTCCAGCAATGCAGTGGTCATAGAAGGGAGGTATCAACGGCAAGTGTCGTTTTTCGACGTTCGTCGCGACGGTACGGGAGCGATCTCCTCGACCGGCACGATCGATCCGGACACAAGGCGCGTCCGGATCGAGATCTGGCGCGTCGATCCGGAGGAGATGTTGGTCGTCGCCGAAATGCTGGTTCATAATGACGAAGAGTGATCATGAAAAATTTCTCAAAAGGTTTCACCTTGGTCGAACTATTGGTCTACATCGCCAGTATGACGGTGGTTTTGGCGGCCGTGGTGTACATGATCGTGAATGCCTATGGACTCTACTCGACCATGCTCCTTAGTTCTCGAGCGGATAGAGCGGCCGGCACTTTAGCGCAGGTGTTGGCCGCGGAATTACGCTCAGGTCTCTCGATCGATCAAAGCGACAGCGTCTTCGGTACGCCGCATGGACGGTTGGTCGTCACGTCGATCATTAATGACGTCGAGACCGAGTCGGTCTTCGCCCTAGATGGCGGTCGAGTGGTCATGACTCGCGCAGGAGAGAATACGCCCATGACTCCGACAGACATCACGGTGTCCAAATTGTTGTTCACTCAGATCGTCACGCCGACATCTTACGCGGTGCGTTATGAGATGGATCTGAGTTTCCAGCTGGACGGAGAGACGGTGACCAAGAGTTATCCCGGACTAGTGATATTGCGGCGATCATATGAATGAAGTTAGAAACATCAACCTCCGTAGGAGGGTCGAGGACGGGTACGTGGTCATTATCAACGTGCTCATCTTGACCTTACTCACGACGTTCATTTCCTATGCCGTGGCTACGCCCCTCCTTTCGTCCAGCCGTGCGGCTGACGACATTTTAGATTCTAAGCGCGCTCTCACCGTGGCCAGTAGTGCTCTAGATGAGACCCTATACAAAATGAAGCGGCAGATGACCGTCATGCCCTCCGAAACTTTGACGCTCGATGATGTGTCGGCGTCCGTGTCGGTGTCTACCACCTTCGAGGGAAGAATCATCCAGGTCTCGGCGGCGGCGGAAGCAGTGGAGCGCAATCTACGCGTGGAGGTCGCCGAAAGCGAGGGAGTCAGTTTCAGCTACGGACTACAGTCCGGCAGAGGTGGTTTCGAGATGTCCGGTGGCGCGGGCATCAACGGCAATGTCTATTCGAACGGTAACGTCATCGGTAGCGGCGGTCCGTGGGTGACCGGTTCGGTCACGGTAGCAAACGGCGCCGATCCTTCCTTGCATCAGAGCAGTAGTGGCGCATTACCTCCACCCAATGAGATCCTTTTCGGCGGTCAGCTGGTATGGAATGACGTGAAGCCACAGGACGTGGCCCAAAGTTTCATCGTCTCGACTACCACGCCGGTGACGAGCGTGCGTTTGTATATTAAAAAATACGCCAATGTGTGGATGAACGACGCGACGGTGCGCATCACGAACAATGTTAGCGGTCGACCGGGCAATACTACGCTGGCTTCGGCGACCCTCGCGGCCAACCAGGTGACCACATCCTTCAATTACCTGTCGCTACCTTTGTCCAGTCAGCCGACGCTGACGCCCGGCAATACCTATTGGATAGTGGTCGATACCGCCAACTCTTGGAACTCCTATTATATTTTAGGCGCCGCTCCCGATGTGTACGGCTCAGGTCTCGCCAAGACGGGTCAATGGGGCGGTAGTTCTTGGGCCAACACTAGTCCATCCAGCCTCGATGCTTATTTCGATCTTTATGTGGGAGGGGAGCAGGGGCGTATTTCCGGCGTTTCGATAGGTTCGTCCGGTGGGGATGCTTGGGCCCACGAAGTTTCTAATTCGAACGTCACCGGTACCATCTACTGCCAAGCTGGATCCGGCAATAACAAAGCTTGCGATACCAGTAGGACCGATCCGGCGCAACAACCATTTCCGGTTTCTGACGGCAATATCGACGCTTGGAAGACCGAGGCCGAAGCCGGCGGTGTGCAAACAGGCGACGTCACTATCGGCCCTTGGCCGAACCAGACCGCCAGTTTGGGTCCTCGAAAGATCGTCGGCAACTTGACGGTCAGTTCGGGCGGCGTCCTGACCGTAAACGGCACCTTGTGGGTGACCGGCAACATCGTCGTTTCGGGAGCCGGCGTCATCAAGTTGGCGGATTCCTATGGCGGGCAAAGCGGCGTCATCGTCACCGATGGTCGCGTCAGTGTCTCGGGCGGAGGACAATTTGCCAACAATGGTCAAAGCGGCAGTTACATCATGGTGGTGACGACTAGTACGTGTCCGACGGGCTCTTGTAGCAATAACCCCGCCATCAGTGTTTCGGGCGGCACCGGATCGGTGATATTGAATGCTCAGAAAGGCACGATAAATTTTTCCGGAGGGGCTTCGGCCAAACAGGCGACCGCGGAAAAGATTATCATGAGCGGGGGAACGACGGTCAATTACGAGACAGGATTGGCAGACATGAACTTTTCGAGCGGGCCTAGTGGCTCGTGGTCCGTCACTTCCTGGTCCGAAATCTAAGATCCTCGAATGAGCGAATTTGCATTCGCTTCGGTCAGGCCGTTTGTCACCGTATGCTAAATACGGCTCTGGCGCGGCCTTCCTTCCAGCTAAAGCGACTTCATCTCATTTGAAAATTTTAGCTTCGGGCATGTATTACCCGTGAGCGTTCCTCGCGTCTCATCGATTTTCGCGTGGTTTGGGGTTTCGTGAGGCGTGGTAAAATACCCAGACATGACCAAGCGAGCGAAACCGTTGATCGTCGGCAACTGGAAAATGAATCCCGCCACTCTATCGCGCGCCGAGAAGATCGTCGTCGATATCCAAAAAGGTCTGCATGGCCGCGTCGGCGCCTCGGAGATCGTGATCGCGCCGCCGCTTCCTTACGTTTCCGACCTTAAAGAGCTAGCCGGAGCGCAGAAGATATCCTTCGCCGCGCAGGACGTGTCGTTCGCGGAATCCGGTGCCTACACCGGTGAGGTCGGCATATCCATGTTGCGCAGTATCGGCATCAAGATGGTTATAGTCGGCCACTCCGAACGACGAGAGGGCAGTGAGACTGATGAGATGGTCAAAGCTAAACTGGACCGGGTCATTGGCAACAAACTCACCGCGATTTTGTGTGTGGGAGAGAAGGAGAGGGATCGTTTCGGGGACTATTTCACCACGATCGAGTCGCAATTGACCGCTGCGCTCGCCGATGTCAGCGCGCAAGACCTCAAACACCTGGTCGTAGCGTACGAACCGGTCTGGGCCATTGGTACGGGAGAGAACGCCACGCCCGAACAAGCCGAGGAAATGCGCCTTTTCATTCACAAGGTACTGTCGGATATGTATGGCCGTGCCGGTTCCGAGATGGTGAAGATCGTCTATGGCGGTTCGGTTCATGATGACAATGCCGCTGATCTTTTGAAGATCGGCCATGTGGACGGGTTCTTGATCGGCGGGGCAAGTTTGGACGCCAAGGAGTTCGTTTCGATAATCAAGATATCCGATCAGTATGCGAAATTTGCTTAGTTGGTTCGTTGGTCGTCCGACACAGACAGCTGGTGGCGACTTGCCTGCGGTACGCCAGCTTAACGACCTTAAAGGCAAGCGAGTGCTATTACGTGCGTCTTTGAACGTGCCGATCGAGAATGGCAAGGTCGCGGAGACCTTTCGGCTGGAACAAGCTTTGCCGACGATAGATTTTCTAAAGGAACAGGGGGCCAAAGTGATCGTTATCGGCCATATCGGTAGGGAACCGGAAGAAAGTCTGGAACCGGTCCATAAGGCACTTTCAAAGATGACCGAGATCGCTTGGGGCGGCGGCCTCAAGGAGGCCGCCGCCGTGGTGAGCGCGCTCCGAGACGGGGAAGCGATCCTTTTGGAAAACTTGCGCCAAGACGCCCGAGAAAGCGCCGGCGACGAATCGTTGGCCAAGGAGTTGGCCGCGCTCGCGGACATCTACGTGAACGATGCTTTTTCCGACTCACATCGCGAACATGCCTCGATCACTGGCGTGCCCATGTATCTGCCAAGTTGTTTCGGTGACGGCTTTTTGAGAGAGTATAAGGAGCTCAAGAAGGCGATGAAGCCCGAGCATCCATCGTTGTTCATCTTGGGAGGCGCCAAGTTCGAGACGAAGATGCCTTTGGTCGAACGCTATACAGCGATCTATGACGTCATTTATGTCGGCGGCGCTTTAGCGAACGATATCTACAAAGCCAAGGGCTACGAGGTCGGCACTTCGCTCGTGTCCGATATCGATCTATCAAAGAACACCATCATTGAAGATCCGAAGATAATGGTGCCGGGCGATGTAGTCGTCGAAGATGGCGACGGCAAGAAGGAAGTCGGGATACGCGCCATTTTGCCGGACGAATCCATTCTAGATATCGGTCCAGTATCGCTCAAAGAATTGGATGCGTTGGTGTCGGAGGCTAAGACCATACTATGGAACGGCCCGTTGGGAAATTTTGAAAAGGGTTTCTCTATGGGAACGGAGATGTTGGCACAGTCGATCGCGAGATCGAACGCCTTCAGCGTCGTCGGGGGTGGCGACACTATCGCGGCCATTCGTTCGCTCGGTCTCACTGATCGTTTCGGTTTCATGTCGACCGCCGGGGGCGCGATGCTGGTGTTTCTCGAAACCGGCACGCTCTCGGGCATCGAAGCGGTTTTAAAGAATCCGATAAAATAAGAAACGTTCGCTCGCCGAAAGCCGCCCTTACAGGGCGGCTTTGATCTGTTCGGCCAATTTCGACAGTTCGGCATCGTCGGCCATATTGCCGGACGAGAGGTAAGGGCCAAGGCCTCGCGAAGTGTCGTGGACGGGATATATCTTGATATGCGCGTGCGGTACTTCGAAGCCCTCTATCGCTAAGCATGTGCGCCGAGGAGCGAAGGCTTTGTCCGAAGCGCGAGCGACGCGTTTCGCGACGGCGAACAAGTGTGCATAGGTGGTGTCATCGAGGTCGAAGGTGTAGTCGATTTCTTGCCTCGGCACTACCAGTGTCTGGCCAGGCGTCGAGGGGAATTTATCCATAAATACGGCACAGACATCGTCCTCGTAGACGAACACGCCTGGCACCTCACGTTTGATTATCTTCGAAAAAATAGAATCGTTCATAAATGCTATTATAGGCTCCATAACACGTATGGCAAATTACCGGGTCCTTCCTCGGACGGACGATGATCTTTTGAAGCATCTTCTCCGTTCGCGAGGTATCGATGAAAAGAACGAAGAAGAGTTTTTGCGCCCGGATTACGAATCAGGCCGCCATGACCCCTACCTTCTCCATGACATGGACAAAGCGGTGGAGCGTCTGACGCGCGCCATCGCCGCGAACGAACTCATAGCCATATTTTCCGATTACGATTGTGACGGTATCCCGGGCGCGGTCGTTTTACATGATTTCTTGAAAGCGGTCGGTCATACTAATTTCCTGAATCACATACCACATAGGCACTTCGACGGTTTCGGTCTTAGCGTCGCGGCCGTAGAGAAGATGCAGGCCGACGGCGCTTCCCTCATCGTTACTATCGATTGCGGCACGGCCGACATCGCGGCGGCCAATCGCGCCGCCGAACTAGGAGTCGATTTAGTGATCACCGACCATCACGAACCCAAGGCCGAATTGCCGCCGGCGGTGGCAGTGGTTAATCCGCGCGTCGGTGACACCTATCCATTTCCGCACTTGTGCGGCGCGGCGGTGGTGTTCAAATTGGTCGAAGCTATGATCGCGCGGGGCGGTTTCGACATCGCGCCTGGTCGCGAGAAGTGGTGGCTCGACATGGTGGCACTCGCTACGATCGGCGATATGGTGCCGCTCGCGGGCGAGAATCGGGTTTACGCCAGCTTCGGCCTCAGGGTTCTGCGCAAATCTCGTCGCCCCGGATTACAACACCTCTTCCGCAAAGCGCGGGCCAGTCAGATCAATGCCACCGAGGACGACATCGGTTTCACCTTAGCTCCGCGTATAAACGCCGCGTCGAGGATGGACTCGCCCGAACAAGCCTTCTTGATGCTTTCGGAACCGGACGTCAGTGCGGCGTCCATTTACGCCGATCATCTCGAGAAGCTTAACAACGAACGCAAAGGAGTGGTGGCGGCCATGACCAAAGAGTTGAAGAGGCGGGTGGAGGAGATGGTCGAGTTGCCCGAGGTCATCGTCATGGGTAACCCCGAATGGCGGCCGGCTCTGGTGGGATTGTGCGCCAACGGCTTATCCGAACAATTTTCGCGTCCCGTGTTTCTCTGGGGTCGCGATGGCAACGGCGTCGTCAAAGGATCGTGCCGTAGTTCTTCCGCCGTGAGCGTGGTGCGTTTGATGGAGTCGGTAAGCGATCATTTTCTCGAACATGGCGGGCATCATGCTTCCGGCGGCTTTTCGGTTAAGGAAGAATCGGTTTTTCATCTGTCTCAGGTTTTGAACGAAGCCATGTCGGCCCTGGGCGATAAGGTTTTAGCGGACACAGATAAGACAGTGGACGCGGTCTTATCGCTTGTCGACATCGACCGGTCACTCCTCGCGAACCTCAGATCGCTGGCGCCTTTCGGCGTCGGCAACGATAAGCCGCTGTTCGCTTTTCCGGCCGTGCGCCCCTTGACTGTAGAAAGTTTCGGCAAAAGCCGCGAACACTTAAAGATGGTCTTCGACGCTGGCGGTAGAAAGATCGAGGCTATCGCTTTCTTCGCCACACCCGAACAGTTCGACGTCACGCCTTCCGCCGACACCAACTTTACTCTATTGGCGCATGTCGAAGAATCGTTTTTCATGAATCGCCCGCAGACACGTCTTCGGATTGTCGACATCGTGCCCGCGTCTTCCTTCTAGTTCCAGGTTACAATTAGCGCACGATGGAAAGATTGCCGGCCCAGCCATTTCGCACTCCGGAGGAAGAGATCGCCTTTTTGCGAGCGGAGTTGTCGCGCGAACGCGCGCGGCCAGAATCACCAGAAGCAATGGCGCCGGAAGAGGTAGTGCGTCAATACGCCGCCGCGCCGCGCGAGGCGGTCTTGCCTCCCGAGCGCCTCATGCCGGAGCGTCACGTCAAAATGACCGCCATAGGGCTTTCGCAGGACGCGCATGACGAACAAATCGGCAGTCTCCTCGATCTGGTGGCGGAAAAGGGCGTTAAGAACGCACTTTCGGTGGCGGAAAAGATGGACAATCCGCATCTTTTCGACGATTTTCATCGTGCTCTCGTCGCTTATTTGGAACAAAACGGCGAGTCCACGGCCCTGAATCTCTCGGAAAGGGACCCGTTATGGAAGCCGCTTCATATGACGCTCTTCGAGGTGCGCTTGCCGGAAGCGGGCGAAGAACATAAAGAGAAGGCGCTGGCGGAACTCATATCGGGCATGGAACAGTTCTATGCCGGCATGTCGTCGGTCGCCGAGACCAGCAAGGAACGCTCATGGTTCTCGATCGAACTATCGAACGAGGACGGTAGCACCGATTTCGTCTTCCATGTCGCGGTACCCACCGAGTTCGCGCGTCTTCTTGAGAAGCAGATAGTTTCCATCTTGCCCGACGTGCAGTTAGAGAGACGCCGCGACGATTACAACATCTTCAACGAGAATGGTGTCGCCGTCGCGGCCACCGCCACGCTTTCCAGGCACCCCCTATATCCGCTTAGGCCGTACGAGGATTTCGATCTCGATCCATTGAACGTGCTGATCAATAGTTTCGCCAAGATCGATCGCGACGGCGAAGGTGCGGCCGTTCAGCTTCTGGTCGGTCCGCGGCAAGACACCTATGCCGAGAAGGGTAGTAAGGCCATGGAAGGTATCCGCAAAGGCGAGAGCGTCAGTTCCGCGCTCGCGGCCATGGATCGCGGCATTGCCGGGAGCGTACTCAAGGAGACCATGACGTTCTTCAAGAGCGCGGAAGCAGCGGCCAAAGAGAAAGAGAAAAAGGCCGAGCGAGCCAACGCGATCGACCAGGAGGAGCTGGAGCAGTTTTCCCGCAAATTGAAGACCCCTTTATCGGCCGTGAATCTACGTGTCGTGGCCGCCGCCACCACGGAGAAAGAGGCCGAAGCGATATTGTCGGATATTTGTTCGAGTTTCAATCAGCTCGAGAACGCCAAGGGAAATCATCTGACCTGGAAGACCGCCGCGGGCGGCCGCTTGCGCGAGTTGTTGCGCGACTTTTCTCTCCGGCAGTGGAACGACCGCGAAAAAATGATCCTCAACGCCGAGGAGATGACCACCGCCATGCACTTCCCGTCGGAGACGCCGTCAAAGGTGGCGCCGCAATTGTTGCAGACCAAGACGGTGTCGGCGCCGGCTCCTGCCGACCTGCCGACTTCTGGCACTATCCTGGGTATCAACAGCTTCCGCGGCGCCGACACCGAGATCAGGATCGATATCGAAGACCGCCTACGGCATTTCTACATCATCGGCCAGACGGGAACCGGCAAGACGACTCTGATGAAGAACATGATCGCGCAGGATATCATCGACGGTCACGGGGTGTGTTTCATTGACCCGCACGGCAACGACATCGCCGATGTCTTAGGCGCCATACCAGAAGAGCGCCAGGACGATGTCATATACTTCGATCCCTCGCGTACCGACAGGGTGGTCGGTCTCAACCTGCTCGAATACGATCCGGCCCATCCCGAACAAAAGACCTTCGTGGTGAACGAGTTGTTTTCGATCTTCCAGAAACTCTACGGGGCGGTGCCGGAGAGTATGGGGCCGATGTTCGAGCAGTATTTCCGTAATGCCACCTTGCTGGTACTCGAAGATCCCGAGAGCGGTTCGACTTTACTCGATATCTCGCGCGTGTTCGCCGATTCGGAGTATCGAGCACTGAAATTGTCTAAGGTCCGCAATCCGGTGGTGGCGCAATTCTGGAACGATATCGCCGTCAAAGCCGGCGGGGAAGCGGCTCTAGAGAACGTCGTGCCCTATATCACCTCCAAGTTCGACGTGTTCACGGCCAACGATTTCATGCGTCCGGTGATCGGTCAGCAAACCTCGTCGATCAATTTCCGCGAGTTGATGGACGGTCGCAAGATACTCTTGGTGAATCTCTCGAAGGGCAAATTGGGCGAGATCAACTCCAACCTGATCGGCATGATCATTGTCGGCAAGATCTTGATGGCCGCCCTCTCGCGCGTCGACGATCTCACTCGCTCGTACGCGCCGTTCTTCCTTCATATGGACGAGTTCCAGAACATCACCACCGACTCGATCTCGGCCATCCTCTCCGAAGCGCGCAAGTACAAGCTCGGACTCACGGTGGCGCACCAATTCATCGCCCAGCTCGACGAGAAGATCCGCGACGCGGTTTTCGGCAACGTCGGCTCGCTCGCGGCCTTCCGAGTGGGCCCCGACGATGCCGAGTACCTGGAGACCCAATTCGCGCCGGTCTTTAAGGCGCACGACCTCATGAACGTCGAGAATCGGCAGGCACTTTTGCGCCTACTTTCCGGCGGCACTCCTCAAAAACCTTTCAATATCAAGACATTGGCTCCCGCGCCGGCCGACATGGCGAGAGCCCAGGCTCTCATCGACCACTCGTACGCACGGTTCGCCCGCCCGAGGCGGCAGGTGGAGATGGAGATATCCGCACGGTATCTCTAAGGTCTAAACAACCGGTGTTACAATATTTCACATGGACGGCAAGAATGGCGAATTAGCAAAACTCCAAAAAAAACTGCAAGAAAATCCGACTCCAACCGAAAGTGGTCCGTCAGTGCCTAGCCAACGACCACCGGTAGCTACAGAGGTTACAAAGAGGCCGACTGAAGGAAAGCCGTTTTTAGATGAGGCGGTCATGAAGGAGATGTTAGCCAAGGCTCCTGATGAAAAGGCTTTTGATCAAAAAATCATAAACGACCAGGTAAATGAACAATTAGCCGTTTATTACGATTCGAAAAGTAGCGACGCACAAAGGGTCACAGCCAAGTCTAAGATAGACGAATTGTACAAGATTCGAGACCGTCGGGAGGAGATTAAAAAGGCCTTATACGGAACAAATCCTGCCGTAGGTAAAACCGTTCCCGCAAAAGAGACTAAAAGAGTAACAGACAACACTCAAGTCGAATCACAACCAACGATTAAATTGACCAGCGCTGTTGAAAAAACGGTGACTTCGAATCCTGCCCCATCCCCCGACACAACAGTTTCTCCAAAATTACCTGGGGGCATGACCGAGATGGCGGCAATTGCCAAAGGGAAATCGCTGAGCGACATTGGCAGTATCGGTGTACGTAACACTACTACCGCTGAGCTCGGTCAAACTTGGAAGGTCAAGGTGGACCCGAAAGCTGATATGCCGGAAATTTCGAAGCCTGTTAATCCGTCGGAGTTTCAAACGAGAGGCACGGCTACCGGCAGTTTCCACGGACGTTTCGGTGGTTTTGCCGAGCCGCATCCCGAAGGCGTGACCCCGAGTTGGAGCCATTACGAAAAAGAATCCGATTCTAAGTCTGCGGACGCGCCGGCAGAGAAGATTTCTTCCAAAGCCACTTCCTCAAAGAAGGAGGCGGCCGCCAAAAAAGCCAAATCCGCTGGGGAAACGAAAAAGAAAAAGCTAACCAAAGCCGAGAAAGAGATCGAAGACCGCACTCATAGCGATTCGATGTTAGGTCCGGTGATTCCTGGTACGGAAGCGGACACTCGTACCGAAGAGGAAAAGATCCAAGGTGATGCTTGGGAAAAAGCGGTAGGAGGGGTTCCTGAACCAGAAAAAAACACAGAGAAGCAACTCACCGATGGAGATCTGGATAAAATGATGGATGATGCCGCCAAGCAGGATGTTGAGTCGGCTGTCGCAGGCAATAAGGCAAGGTTCGAAGCGATGCGACAAGAGTGGCGTACCAACAGAGACCTGGCTAATAAGTTGGAGTCTGAATATGCGCAAAGATACGAAAAACATGTCTTCGAAGAGTCTAAGAAGTTCGGCGGGATGCTCCGTGGACTGTTCGGTATAAAACCTCGGCTGACACCGGAGTTGACTCTTTCGAAGGAACAGGCCGATACCGCGCGCGCAGAGTTTAACAGAACGGCCAAAGAGCTAATGTTGTTTGGTGGTAAGAGAGCAGAGAGATATAGGTCACGCTTATCTCCCAAAGTAGCTGCTACGCTCCCGTATGTCATGTCGAAGCGTTTGGAGACCCAAAAGAAGGCCGCTAACGATGCGTGGGGTGAGAGTAAGCGACTGCGCCCGATTTTAGAGGCGATGGTGAAATATAAATATGCCCTGACCGGAGTTTCTCTCGGGATGGCCGTGATATCTGGCGTGGGCGTGGTCCCGGTGTTGGCGGCCATCGGCGGCGGTGTACTCGCCGGTAAGGGTACTAAAGAGTTCATGGATAAAACATTTGTCGCACTCGCACGCAAAAGATTGGGCGCGTCAGTATCTGGAGTAAGACAAAATTATTTTGAACGGTCATATGATGATTTGAATCAGGAGTTAGAGAAACGAACTTTCGGTGTGTGGGCTATGGAGGCCCGAGCCGACACCGCTTCGGTAGCCGCCGGCGTAGCTGGCGGTCTAGCGGCCGGTGGCTATGCTTATTCGCAAATTGCCGGCGCGGATGCGGTTTCTGTCTCCGGAGGCCTTGATTCAAGCACCCCTCACCCCCACGCCCCCGCTGGAAATCCTCCGGGTTGGGAAGGGGCGACGAAAACCGCCCCAGATGTTGTTGTAGACGGATCAGTCACACCGCATCCACATGCTCCATCTGGAACTAACCCACCGCCGTGGGAAGGCTCGACCACCAATACTCCTAATTATGTATATGGTCAGTCGGTAGGAGAAGGGGGTATGGTTTCCGGTCCGCCTCCGGCGGAGGCTGGTTCGATTCGTTTGACCGATATCCCTGATCCGAAACTGCAGGGAGTGCCACCAGATTTGCGTGGCGTGGAGTTGCCGAACGAGGCACCGATTCCCGAACCGCGGCCGGAAACGATGGACGCTAAGTTCCACACGGTCGCTAAGGGTGAAAATGCCTGGAACATCATGGAAGGGAGAGGGCCCGACTCCGCTCCCGTTGGCGGCGAATCCGATTTTCTAAAGAAGATGGATTTACCGATGAGCGAAAGGCAGGAGCTTTTGGATCAGGCGGTCAAACACCTTGAACAGAACCCGGAACTAGCCAAAGAGATCGGTGCCGTTAAAAGTGACGGGAATATTCATAAGATCTACCCAGGTGAACAAATCAACATCACCAGATTCGACGAGTTATTGCGTCAGATATACGAATCGAACCATCCAGACCTACCGGAAACAGCGCCGATACCGGAGAGTGCGCCAGAAGGGCCAATGTCCGCCGATGCTGAGACCGCTGACGGCACCCCGCTTGAGGAGGTCGAACCGCATGAACCAATTGAGACCGATGTACCGGGACCGGATGAGTTTCCGGAACATGGACCGGTTACCGTGCGTGGTGAGGTCGGCACTTTCGTGGTCGAAGGCCGCACGGCTGATGTCAACTCAATGACTATTCATGACGCTCTTAACCTCTATCAGGGCGTGCGTATTGACGACCAGAACGCTCTGGCGTTACTTGAAGAGATGAGCACAGATAAGGAGAGTTTTTCTGGCGTCATCGAATACATGATGACTCACGGTAATGCCCAGCCTAACGATCCTTCGATGACGGTGGGAGATTACATAAACAAGTATAAGGACATGCCTTATAATCCGTCTACTGAATCGGCGCCAGCCACTAACGATAATGTGCCGGACGTTACGCCGTATGGGTTCGACCAACCGACGCCTAATCCTGACACTGTAGTGCGTGAAGCCAGTGTGTCCGGGGCTGAGACTGTAGGTGGGCAGTCTCTGGAGAGCTATGTGCGTTCGGTGGAGCAACCGAAGAATGGTTTTCTAGACAATCTGTTCGGTTTAGGTAAACCTAATGTCGCCGGCACTTTCGAGCAAATGGCGAATCTGACCATCGGTGACATCAAGGCGATGGATGTCAACGGTGAACTTCCGGAAGGAGTCAGTGATACAGGTTTCGATGTGTGGTCGAAAGAGGTCGCCAACGCCGCCGCCAATGACAACGATAAGACTTTGGCCGAATACGTATCGGGACTAGCTAACAGCCGCGCGGCATAACACCTATGGCAAACGCTATCAATCAAAACCTAGAGGAACTCTTCCACTTTTCGGAGATGACCGATGATGAGAAGCTGGTGTTCCTCGCCGACGTTGGCAGCCTCATAATGGAGAGTGCCATCCTGCGTTTCCTCTCCGAAAGCGACGAAAGTACCGCCGAACATTTCAGTCACATGGTCGACGCCTATGCCGACAAGGATAACCTGCACGAGGTGCTGATGGAGGCGTTTCCGGCTTTTAGGCTCATTCTCGAGGAAGAGACCGAGGCGTTCAAAGAGGAGGCCGTTAAAATCCTCGGGAAGTAAAAGACCGCCATCGGCGGTCTTTTGGTACAATTAACGACATGTCTAAAATCATAGTGCATTCGGACGGGGGCGCTCGCGGCAACCCGGGACCGGCAGCGATCGGTGTCGTGATCGCGAAAGAGGGTGGAGAAGTGTTGGAGGAGTTGTCGGAAACTATCGGTGAAAGCACCAACAATATCGCCGAATACACCGCGGTCCTGCGAGGTCTCCATGCCCTCATCGCGCTGTTCGGAGAAAAAACCACGGAATTGGATATCGATTGGCGTCTCGATAGCGAACTGGTAGTGAAGCAGTTGGCCGGCGAATACAAAGTCAAGAATCCGGGTCTACGATCTCTTTTTGAAGAGATCAGGGATCTGCGGGCGCGTTTCCCTAAATTGTCTTTGCGGCATGTGCGGCGCGAGGAGAACAAGGAAGCCGATCGATTGGTGAACGAGGCGTTGGACCGAGGCTAAAATTTTTTATGTCAGGCAATGCGCGATGGCTCTATGTCCTGGTCGTCGCGTTCGCTCTCGGGGTAGGGATTCGGTCGTTCTACTCTATCGGTCTGCCCGAAGCGGCTTTTGTGGGACTGCTGGGATTATTGGTGGCGTGGGGCGGGATCTGCCGGAGGCAGGTCCGCGCCCGCCTTTTTCGCTGGCCTCGCCTTCTTCGCCCTCTCCCTCGGCATCGCGCGTCTGGAGATCGCCAGTTGGAGCGAGGTCATCCCGTACTTCGAAGAGAGTCTAAACCGGGAGATGACTTTCGAGGGCGAAATTGCTCGGGAGCCGGACGAGCGGTCGACGACCACGCATCTTTACGTTCGGACCGATCAGGGTCTGATTTTGGTGGTGACGCCGCGGGGAGGCGAGTGGAACTACGGCGACCAGGTGCGGGTCACGGGAGAGGTCGAAAGGCCGAAAGCATTTCAAACCGACCTCGGCCGTGAGTTCGATTATCGTGGCTATTTGCTCGCCAAAGGCGCCGCTTACATGACCAGCTTCGCCGAGGTGGAACTGGTGGATACTGGTGCCGGCAATCCGCTCATTTCCACTATTTTGTCGGTCAAACACGCCTTCATGGCCAAACTCGAAGGTTTGATTCCCGAACCCGAGGCCGGCCTCGGACTCGGTCTGCTTTTGGGGGTGAAGCGGGCTTTGGGCGACGATCTAGAGACCGCGTTTCGTCGCTCCGGCATCATCCATATCGTCGTGTTGTCCGGATACAACTTAGCCATCGTCTCCGGGTTCATACTTTGGGTGCTCGGAGCCATGTTCGGGAGGCGGTTTTCGGCCATCATCGGCATCATCGGTATTTTAGCCTTCGCCATCATGGTGGGATTAAGCGCCACGGTAATACGAGCTAGCATCATGGCGATATTATTACTGCTATTAGGATTGACCGGCCGGGTGTATCTCGTGTCGCGCGGGCTGTTCGTGGCCGGAGCGTTGATGATCTTATGGAACCCATATTCGCTGGCCTTCGATGTCGGTTTTCAGCTGTCTTTCTTGGCGACTCTGGGCCTCATCGTGGTCGCGCCTTATCTCGAAGAACGACTTAAGCTCGTGCCGAACAAGTGGATCTCGGCGCGGGAATTTTTGGTGGCGACCTTAGCGACCCAGCTCTTCGTCATGCCCATATTGCTGTACCAGGTGGGGGAGTTTTCGGTCGTGGCGGTGGTCGTCAACGTCCTAGTTTTGCCGATGGTGCCGGTGGCCATGCTTTTGTCGTTTCTCACTGGGCTCGCCGCCTTCGTCTTTCCGCCGCTCGCTTCCGTACTGGCGCTCCTGACCTATGTTTCCCTCACGTATATCGTCCATCTCGCGGAGTGGTTCTCAGCCCTACCACTCGCGGCCTTCGTCGTCCCGGCCTTCCCGTTCTGGCTCGTCCCCGTTGGGTACGCTCTTATCGCTTGGTTTCTCTGGTGGCTCGACCGCGAGCCCGACCCTCTTAAAGGCTGGACCATCGTCGAAGAAAAAACTTAGGACGTCCGATGTCCTAAGTTTTTTCTTCTTCCTAGTTATTAAACTCTTTTGGCGACGGTTTCCCAGTTGAGGTTTTTGAAGAAGGCCTCGATGTATTTGGTCTTTTCGCTAGGTGGATAGTCGAGCATGTAGGAGTGTTCCCACATGTCGAGTCCGAGCACGATGTCGAGATCGGCCAAGTGTCCGAAATGTTGTTCGTCCACCCAGGCGGTGACGAGCTCGTCGGCCTTGCGGTCGATGTAGAGCATGGCCCAACCGACGCCGCGCGTCATAGCGACACTTTTGAAATGTTCCATGAATTTCTCGATCGATCCCCACTGTTCTTCGATCATCGATTTGAGTTTGCCTTCGGGCAGGGCAGTGGCACCGCCTTCGAACTCCGAGAAGTAGTACTCGTGGTTCCGCATGCCACCGAACTCGAAACCGAGGCGCCGCATCATTTCCGAGCGCGCGTAGGCGTCGCTTACTTGGTCGAGTTCCTCCCGGATATGGTTTACGTGCTTCACGTATCCTTGGTACAGCTTCAAGTGCTCGTCGATGCTTTGGCGAGAGATACCTTCCAGTTCCGGGATGTTGAATTGCTTGGCTTCGTAAGTCATGGGGAATGTGGGGTTATAAGTAACCCGGTTATTATAGCATTTCCTTAAAAATCCTTATTTTGAGCCATTTAGTATAATTTCGTATAGTGAAAACATTGACTTTTAGGTCGTTCTGTGCTATCATATGAATAGACAGATTTTTGTCACCCCACTCCAACCCCTATCCCGCATCAAGGCGGATACCACAACCCAGGGCCGTGCGCACTCAGCGACAAATCCGGCCCGCAATGCCTCCGAGGAGGCAAGGAGATGAAAATGTCTGTATATACCGTACTGAAGCTCCTCATGTCGCCGGGCGGCGATGAAGAAAAAGGGCAGGCAGCACATGTCCGCTTCGCTCGCGAATTCTCCTGGCTGGTACGCCAGGTTTTCGACAGGAAAAATCACGAAAGTTTTGTCGGCGAGGTAGTTTATTCGGATGAGGACCTCACGCGGATAGAATATCTGAAAATTGCCACAACAAAAGAGTTCTACTCTACGCGGGAGAGGTGGTATCCAGAGACTCCCGTGTATTACCTGGTAGAAGAGTTCGCTCGTATCGCAACGAAGTATTTCGGCACAGGAGCAGGAGAGGGAATCGTCCGCTATTGCGAGGATCGCCTCGCAATGGCAATTGTGGATCCGTTACATAAAAACCCGTTGTGTCGGACGACGTACAATCGACCGGAACAGTTTAGTCCGGTGACGGGCGTCAATATCGACTACGACGTCCCTCTGCCCGCCAGGGAAGAGTTACGATGATCGAGTAGAGAACTCATCTTGGACCCGTCGCGATCTTCGCGGCGGGTTTTTCTTTTGTACGGGTTTAGGGCAATATACCCGCTTTATTATTTGCTGTCGCATATAATAAACGGATGGACGACGCGGTGATTAAACGGCGGACGGCGGCGATAGGGATTTTGATGTTGTTGGTAGTGGTAGCGTGGTGGCCGGAATTTGCCGGAGGCAAATTCCGGCTTTTTGATTCGGCAGTCTGCGACCCAAAACTGCTCTGCGTCGTGTTTTTGGACGTGGGGCAGGGCGACGCGATCTTCGTTCAGTCTCCGGCAGGTGTTCAGCTGCTCGTCGATACCGGTCGCGACCAAAGCGTTCTGCGTGGACTTGGTGACGTGATGGATTTTGCCGATTGGGAGATTAATTACCTTCTCCTAACCCATCCTGATGCCGACCACATCGGCGGTGCCGTCGACATCCTCGAACGCTTCTTAGTGTCGCAGGTGATTCGCACGGAGAACGAGAGTGACACTGCGCTCTGGGAAGCTACAAAGCGGCAGATCGAGGTGGAAAGTGCGAAGGTGACTATGGCGCGACGTGGGCAGGTGTTTGATTTAGGCGGCGGTGTCAAATTAGAAATCTTGTTCCCCGACATCGACCCGATAGAAATGGAGAGCAACACAGCGTCGATTGTGGCGCGACTCATCTATGGTGATACTGCCTTTATGCTGACAGGCGACTCGCCGAAGTCCATCGAGGAGTACCTGGTCTTGGTCGAGGGCGAACATTTAAAAAGCGATGTGCTGAAAGCCGGCCATCATGGCTCTCGCACTTCGACCGCGGAACTATTTCTGGCCGAAGTGGATCCTAAGTACGCGGTCATCTCCGCCGGCGCGGACAATTCGTACGGGCATCCGCATGTCGAGGTGACCGACCTGTTGTTCAACTATGGAGCCGAGACTTACAGCACGGCCGAATCGGGGAATGTAGTTTTCTGGTCGGATGGAAACTCAGTGACTAGAAAGTAATAAAATATCGTTGTGTTGATTTAATAAATTGGTTTAGATGCAAGGCGAATAAGAAAAAAGACCCGAGGTGAACTTGATCGTTCAGTGAGGGTCTTTTTTCGCAGTTCAACGCAGTAGATGAAGTAATTTATTAAATCAAATTAAATCAAGCCGGCTTCTTTGAGAGTTTTATAGGCGCCATTCTTAGCAATAGTGCGCAGGCCCTTGGTGGAGACGGTGATCGTCACGTAAGAGTCGATCTCCGGTACGAAGATGCGCTTTTTCTGCAGGTTTGGGGAACGGCGAACCTTGCCGCAAGGGTTAAACTGCGTCGCGCGCGTGCGGTTAGAGTAGCGGCCACCGATCTGGGTGGACTTGCCGGTTATTTCACAGGTCTTAGCCATAGTGGCCGCCATACTACCATAGGGCGGCGATTTTGCAACGGTCAGCGCTTTGAAGACCTGGGTTTTTGCGCTACCATAGTTTGGAAGAGGCTGAAAATAGATGAAGTGCAAGACGCGGCCGAGGAACGGACCGAGCAATATGTGGCAATATGTAAGGTAGTACCACAGGCCGCAACACAGCAATTCGCTATTTTCAGCCTCCTTACTCTTATGGATCCAGCTACTATAGTAGTAATAATCGCCCTCATTATCTCCATCGTGCTTCACGAAATGGCGCACGGCTTCGCCGCCGATCGCCTGGGAGACCCGACCGCCAGGCTTCAAGGCCGCTTGTCCCCGAATCCTTTGGTGCATATCGATCCCATAGGTTCGGTCTTGGTACCCGCTCTATTACTTATCACCAACGCGGGGATTCTTTTTGGCTGGGCCAAGCCGGTTCCCTATAATCCTTACAACCTGCGGGATCAGAAGTGGGGAGAAGCGCTGGTGGCGGCGGCTGGACCGGCCACCAACCTACTGATCGCGCTCATATTCGGAGTTGTGATCCGCTTTGCCGACTTCCTGACTCTCGGACCGGCCTTCGTGAGTTTGGCCGCCTACATCGTCTACATCAACATCCTGCTGGCTTTCTTTAATATGATCCCTTTTCCGCCGCTTGACGGCTCGAAGATCATCCAGCCGTTCTTGCCAGTGTCTTGGGCCATGGCCTACCGCAATTTCCTGGCGCAATTCGAGCGTTTCGGCCTCATCGGCACTTTCTTGTTCATTTTCATCTTTATCCAGATATTTTGGAAGCCGTTTTCGACCTTGGTACAGGCCGTTTTCTTCATCATCACCGGACAAAGCTTCTGATATTGGCTTCGACTGGCTCCCGTGCTATCATAGACGCGAATGTTTTTCCAAAAGGGAAAGACCTCGGCGGTCAGGTCTTTTCCCTCCGGTCCCGCGCTCCCTCGGCTTGCACCCTCCCAAGCCTAGGTAGAGCGCGGGGCCGTTTCTTTTCTCTGGCGCGCAGATGTAATGGTGTGGCCATTTCCAAGGCCGTGGCGGTATTGCAAAATTATTCATTTATAGTAGAGTGTGCGGGCTTATTTACATATGGCAACCATCAAGCAACTCATAAAGAAGAAGCGCGTGAACCCGGCTCGCAAGAGCAAGGTCATCGCTTTGGCGAGCGGTTTCGACAAGATCAAGAACCGCCCGAACGAATACACCTCTCCTTTCAAGCGTGGTGTTTGCACTCGTGTGACCACTAAGACTCCGCGCAAACCGAACTCCGCTATTCGTAAGATCGCCCGTGTGCGTCTCACTAACGGTAAGGAGATCACGGCCTACATTCCGGGCATCGGCCACACTCTCCAGGAGCACTCCGTGGTATTGGTGCGTGGTGGCCGCGTTAAGGACATCGGCGTCAACTACACCATCGTTCGCGGCAAGTACGACTCGACCGGAGTAGACAAGCGTCGTCGGGGCCGCAGTCGTTACGGCGCGAAGAGACCAAAATAGCGGTTAAACAAAATTAATAATCATCGCTTTAGATTTATCCAGGAACATTATGCGAAGACCAGTAAAGAAACGAAATATCCCGGGACCGGACGTGAAGTTCGGCGACGAGATGGTGGAGAAGCTCATCAACTACGTGATGCTTCGTGGCCAGAAGGAGACCGCTCGTAAAGTGGTGTATGCCGCTTTCGAGGTCATCAAGAACGATAAGGAAGGAGGCGATCCGGTAGAGGTCTTCAAGACCGCTATGCAGAACGCCGGTCCTTTGATGGAGGTTCGCTCTCGACGCGTGGGCGGCGCTAACTACCAAGTACCGCGCGAGGTTCGTCCCGAGCGTCGCACCAGCTTGGCGCTCCGTTGGATCATCAGCGGCGCTCGTGGCCAGAAGGGAGTACCGATGTTCAAGGCCCTCGCCGCCGAAATACTCTTGGCCGCCAAGAACGAAGGCAACGCGGTGAAGAAGCGCGATGACGTGCATAAGATGGCCGAGGCTAACCGGGCCTTCGCTCACTTCGCTTGGTAATTTAAATTTCGGCACGATACTGCGTTGAAAGCCCCAAAAATTCGCTCACCGTATGTCCAGATACGGCTCACGAATTTTTGGGGCTTTCGCCTTGTCTCGCACTCTAAATTTAAATCACCCGTATGAGGATCTATTTTGATGAGCGTCGCCATTGATTTAGTCCCGGTTTTCCCGTATAGTACCGGCACTTTCGCGGGCGTGTTTGCGCTCTTTATTTATCAAGAAAGTACTACTACTTACTACCTACTAATTTCTACTTACTAATCTTATGGCCCGAGAATTTCCCCTAGAGAAGCTTCGTAACTTCGGTATCGTCGCTCACGTCGACGCCGGCAAGACCACCACTTCCGAACGCGTTTTGTTCTACACCGGCATGTCTCACAAGATCGGCGAGGTGCACGATGGCGCCACTGTGACCGACTGGATGGAGCAGGAGCGCGAGCGCGGTATCACGATCACTGCCGCCGCCATTTCTTGTAACTGGTCTAAGACCGACGTCGCCGACCGCAAGGACAAGGCGCAGATGTTCACTTTCAACATCATCGACACTCCGGGCCACATCGACTTTACCGCCGAGGTGAAGCGTTCCATGCGCGTCTTAGACGGCGCGGTCGTCGTGTTCGACGGTGTCGCTGGTGTGGAGCCGCAGTCGGAGACCAACTGGCGCTATGCCGACGAGGCTGGGGTGCCGCGCATCTGCTACATCAACAAGATGGATCGTACCGGTGCCTCCTTCGAGCGCTCCTACGAATCGATTCTGAAGCGACTCTCTCCGAAGGCCGTTCGCTATCAGCTTCCGTGGGGAAGTGAGGACAATCTCCAGGGGGTTATCGACCTTTTAGAGATGAAAGCCTACACCTTCACGGGCGAGATGGGTATGACCGTGACCCCGGTCGACATCCCGGCCGAGCATCTGGACGAGGCTAACAAGTATCACACTGAACTCGTGGAGCGCATCGTCTCCACCGACGACGCTCTCATGGAGCGCTTCTTCGGCGGTGAGACCATCCCGCTTTCGGAACTCAAGGCCGCTCTTCGTAAAGCTGTGATCGCCAATCAGATCTTCCCGGTCATGACCGGTTCATCCCTTAAGAACATCGGCGTTCAGCGCGTTCTAGACGCCGTCGTCGACTATCTGCCGTCTCCTGTCGACCTACCTCCGGTCAAAGGCATCAATCCGAAGACCGATGCCGAAGAACAGCGTGTCGCCTCCGACGAAGAGCCTTTCTGCGCGCTGGCGTTCAAGCTTCAGACCGACCCGTTCGTGGGCGCTCTGACCTTCTTCCGCGTTTACTCCGGTACCGTCAAGGCCGGCAGCTATATCTACAACGCCACGACCGGCGAGAAGGAGCGTCTGGGACGCATCGTGCGCCTCATGGCCGACAAGCGTACCGAGGTCGAGGAAGTGTACGCCGGCGAGATCGCCGCGGGCGTGGGTCTCAAGGACGTAAAAACGTCTCACACTCTCTGTGTGGAGACTAACCCGATCGTGCTCGAGCAGATCGTCTTCCCTGAACCGGTTGTGGCGCTCCGTATCGAACCGAAGACCAAGAACGATCAGGAGAAGATGGGTATGGCGCTTAAGAAGCTGTCGGACGAAGATCCGACTTTGCGCATCTCGACCGATGATGAAACTCTGGAGACCATAATCGCTGGCATGGGCGAGCTCCACCTTGAGATCATCGTCGACCGCATGAAGCGTGAGTTCGGCGTCGAGGCCAACGTCGGCAAGCCTCAGGTAGCTTACCGTGAGACCATCCAGCGCGAGGCCGAGGCCGAGTATAAATACATCAAACAGACCGGTGGTCGCGGTCAGTACGGTCACGTCAAGATCCGCATCAAGCCGATGGAGGCTTTGCCGGAGGGCGAGGAGGTCAAGAAGAACGTCACTCGCGAGGAGCATTTCGAGTTCATCAACAACATCAAGGGAGGCGTCATCCCTGGCGAATTCATCCCGCCGGTCATGAAGGGTGCCAAGGAGGCCATGGCTCGCGGTATGGTGGCCGGTTACAAGATGGAAGATATTTCAGTGGAGCTGTTCGACGGTTCGTATCACGATGTCGACTCCTCGGAGATCGCTTTCAAGCTCGCCGCTATCAACGCTTTCAAGGAGGCGGCCAAGAAAGCTGGTGCCGTCATTCTCGAGCCGGTCATGCGCGTGGAGATCACCACGCCGGAGCAATTCATGGGCGACATCAATGGCAACCTAGCCTCCAAGCGCGGCATGGTGGAAGGTTTCGAGGATCGCGACTTGGTCAAGGTGATCCGTGGCAAGGTGCCGCTATCCGAACTCTTCGGATACACGACCACTTTGCGTTCCATGACCGAGGGCCGCGCTAACATGACCATGGAATTCGATCATTACGAGGTCGTACCTCCGAACATCGCCGAGGAGATCAAGAAGGCCCGCGGCTTCGTGCCGAAGGATGTGGAGGAATAGTTCAAACACACATTTTCGGCGCATTTCCGCTGACTTCGGTCGTCTTGCTCGTCGCCGTACTACTATGTACGTCTCGCTCGCAAGACTTCCTCCAGTCAACGAAACTGCCCTCGAAAATCTGCGTTTGATGTCAATCGCTTTAAAAACTAGAATTTAGAAGCTAGGAACACAAAATGGGCAGGCCTTTCGGCCCGCCCGTTTTGTGTTATAGAAAAAGAAAACCGCCCGCCGGGGAAACCCAGGCGGGACGGTGATACGAGCCTCACTCGTAAAGTTCGAGGGCGATGGCGAGTGGGTCGTCGCGGTCGTCTGCGACCGACCTCCACTGACCATCGATCTCGGCGCCGTACATCCTGTGTGGCGAGTACTGCCACGGCAGGACGTCGTCAATCAGGCTATCGAGGGCGAATGCTCTGGTGTTGAACACCAGCAGGAGTACGAGGTGCTCGGTGTCGTTGATCGAGCTGTCGGATGCCTCCATCGGTGCTTCGACGACCGCGTAGGCCAGTATGAAGATAGGGAAGCCGGCATCGACAGCCAACCTCTTTTTCTCCACTGCCGCGACGATGGCCTCCTCCAGCGTCACGACCCCGTCCTGCCCGATAGTAGCGTTCACTTGCCGGTTGATCCGGTCGAGCTCAATCCATCGCTTTTCATCGAAGACGAACGAAGTGTCCGTTTTCGTTCCGACGATAGGCGAAAGACAGCTCGTGGTGGTGCTGACCTCTGCTCCGGCCACTAGGGCGGGGCAAGTATTCAGCCATGCCGGCGGCGTATACTCGCCGCCGATGGGCAAAGGCGCATAGTCCCTGAACCAGGGATGTTGGCCCCACTCGTCTGCCCAGGCGTAGATAGATGACACTGAAACAAACAGTACGACTCCCAAGGTACGAAAAATGGGTAGCATTTTGACCTCCTCCACCCATGTTGCCCGGCCATCAATATATCACAAAACGCACTTTTGGTACATATATCCAGACCTGTCAACACTATGAGTGTTGCAATCGTGGCCCTAGTGCTGTACGATGGCCGCACTCGTGCATGGCTATTCGCCGTGTGGAATAAGCGCTCTTTGAGATGCGATGTGTGCCCCGGCGGCAGTGCGATGTTCTCGCGCCACTGCCACTTAGGCACACATCCCGCTTTTTCACGCGCGTTAGCAGTGTGCGGGCCATTTATAAGAGGGTATAGGGCTTAGGGTTTAGGATTGAGCGCGCATGCGCGCTCCCTAATCCCTAGACCCTGAACCCTAATCCCTAAATTATTATGGCAGATTTCGATCGTTCGAAGCCGCACATGAACGTGGGAACCATCGGTCACGTAGACCACGGTAAGACCACGCTCACTGCTGCTATCCTAAACGTGCTCAACACCAAGGGTGGCGAGTACGGCGCTAACGTCAAGGCCGTCGAGGATATCGACAAGGCTCCTGAGGAAAAGGCGCGCGGTATTACCATCTCGCTCTCTCACAGCGAATACTGGACCCCTAAGCGCCACTACGCGCACATCGACGCTCCGGGTCACGCTGACTACATCAAGAACATGATCACCGGTGCCGCCCAGATGGACGGCGCGATTCTCGTCGTGGCCGCCACCGATGGCGCCATGCCGCAGACCCGCGAACACGTGCTTCTCGCGAAGCAGGTGGGCGTGCCTAAGATCATCGTCTTCCTTAACAAGTGCGACATGGTCGAGGATGAGGAGATGCTCATGCTCGTCGAGGAGGAGCTCCGCGAGCTTCTTGCTAAGAACGGCTTCGACAAGGACGCCCCGATCATCAAGGGCTCCGGTCTCAAAGCTCTCGATGAGAAGACCGGTCCGTGGGCCGATAAGATCATCGAGCTCGCCGACACTATGGACTCTTACTTCCCAGACCCGGTTCGTGAACTCGACAAGCCGTTTTTGATGCCGGTAGAAGACATCTTCTCCATCGAAGGACGCGGTACCGTGGTCACTGGTAAGATCGAGCGCGGTGTCGTTAAGGTAGGCGAGGAAATCGAGATCGTTGGTATCAAGGACACCGCCAAGACTACCGTCACTGGTGTCGAGATGTTCAACAAGTCTCTTGATCAGGGTCAGGCCGGCGACAACGCTGGTATCTTGCTCCGCGGTCTGAAGAAGGAGGATGTGCACCGCGGTCAGGTTTTGGCCAAGTCCGGTTCCGTTACTCCGCACACCGAATTCGAGGCCGAGGTATACGTCCTCTCGAAAGATGAGGGCGGTCGCCACACTCCGTTCTTTACTGGTTACAAGCCACAGTTCTACGTACGTACGACCGACGTGACCGGTGAGGTCACCTTGGCCGACGGCGTGGAGATGGTCATGCCGGGAGACAACGCCACCTTCAAGGTGAAGCTTGTCGCCCCGGTAGCGCTCGAGGAGAAGCAGTCCTTCGCCATCCGCGAGGGCGGCAAGACCGTCGGCGCCGGCGTGGTAACCAAAATTGTTGCCTAGCAACAATTTCAGTACATAGTTTTTAATTGGTAGTGTCGCCTGCGGCGACCGACTACTAAAAACTGGCAACTGACAACTAGAAACTAAAATTATGGCAACAGCAACTAAAAAGACCGCCAAGCGCGCGGCCAAGAAAGAGGAAAAGGCCTCGGCATCGGAGCCTAAGCTCCGGATCCGCGTGCGCGCTTACGAGCACAAGATCCTCGATACTTCGGTCAAGCAGATCATCGACACAGCGCTGCGTTTCGACGCTTCCGTGGTCGGTCCGATCCCTATGCCGACCGAGATCAAGAAATACACTGTCAACCGTTCGACGTTCATCGATAAAGATGCGCGAGAACAATTCGAGATGCGCATGCATAAGCGCGTTCTCGATATCCTCAATCCGAGCGGGAAAGTGGTGGAGGCTTTGACCAATCTTTCGCTTCCTTCGGGAGTGTCGATAGACGTCAAAATGGTTTAACTAGTTGCTGAACGAGAAAAAGCGCCGCGGCGAAGCCGCGGCGCTTTTTCGTCCCTAGATAGATTAAATGCCCAGCGAGCTGGTGTTGCTCGCCGGGCGAATCGTGACCGGAATCCGCCGGTGCGGTGTCCATAGCTTTGGGACAGCTATGGATTAGGGTTGCGTATGAGGAGAAGGAATCCGAAGGCGTTGGTCGCCTTGACGAAGATCCTAAAAATCCTCATTTTTCTCTCCTTAGCGGACGAATGAACTTTACCGAAAGGGATGATGCCCGCATACCATCCCTTTCGGTATTTTGCGCCCGCTTGCTTAAAGTAGCAATAGCGAGGGTGTGAATTCATGCTATATTGGCCAAGTGAAAAAGGATAAAAACTCCGAAAAAGTCTATATCTATGGGCGTCACTCCCTTACCGAAGCGCTTCGCGACAAGCCGCGCGCCATCAAAAACGTGTTTCTGGAGAATCCGGAAGCAGAAACCGAGATTGTCGAGTTGGCTTTGAAGAACAAAATATCGGTGAAGCAGCTCGGCGGAGGAGAAAAGCGCGAGGTCGGCAAGGATGCGGTCCATCAGGGGATTATCGGTGTCATGAATCCTGACGCCTTGTTCGTCGACTTCAAGGAATTTCTCAAAGGTCTGGATATTTCTAAGCAACCGGCCATCGCGGTCTGTGCCGAGGTACAGGATCCGCACAACCTTGGTGCCATAGTCCGCTCTGCCGCGGCCATGGGACTTTCGGCAGTTATCATTCCTGAACACCGACAAGTATCCATTACCGGAACTGTGGTGAAAACTTCTGTCGGCATGGTGTTTCGCGTGCCCTTGATCAGAGTCGGCAACGTGAACCAGACCCTTGCGACCTTGAAAGAAGCGGGCTTTTGGATCTATGGCCTCGACATGGAAGGGGAGAACCTGACTTCCACGCGCTTCGATCGCCCAAGTGCCTTCGTGGTGGGCAATGAAGGAGCCGGTATTCGCGAAAAATCACTGGAACTTTGTGATATTAAGCTTTCCATTCCTATGCACCGACGTGCCGAGTCGCTAAACGCCGCCGTTTCGGCCGCGGTCGTGTTCTACGAATGGAGCCGCCAAAATCCCGCGCATTTGAAATAACTATGGAACAAAAAGACCTGATTACTACTGGCTGGGCCGATTATGAGCTATTGGATTCCGGCAACGGTCGCAAGCTAGAGCGTTTTGGGAGCGTGATCACCGATCGTCCGGATACGCAAGCTATTTGGTCACCGGCCAGAGATGAAGTCTGGTCTACCGCTACCGCTAAGTTCACTCAAGAAGGGAAAGATAATAAATGGGAGTTTAAGGGGGAGGTGCCGGAAAAATGGATACTTAACTTCCATGGTCTGATCTTTGGGCTACGCTTTGGGAACTTTAAGCACCTAGGGGTCTTCCCGGAACATGCTGTTCAGTGGAATTGGCTCGAAGAAAAAGTAAAGGCGCTCGGTACCGCGAATGTGTTGAACCTCTTTGGTTACACCGGCGCGGCCAGTCTAGCCGCTCGCGTGGCGGGCGCAGAGGTGACTCATGTCGATTCCTCGAAGCAGTCGGTCGAGTGGGCGAGTGAGAACGCCAAGCTTTCTGATATTGAAGAGGGCATCCGCTGGATCGTCGACGATGCTGCCGCTTTCGTGAAGCGCGAAGTGAAGCGTGGCGCCAAGTACGAAGGCATAGTGCTCGATCCACCTGCTTTCGGCCGTGGTGCTAAGGGCCAGGTGTGGCATATCGAGGAAGATCTACTGCCGCTACTGCGTGACCTGAAAGAAATTTTGTCTCCAAAACCTGGTTCCTTTCTGCTTCTTTCTGGTTACGCGGCGGGTTTCGCGCCGCGCTCATTCGCGCAGGCGGTAGAGAGCGTCTTCGATCAAAACGTCGAAATCACCTTCGGCAATCTCGATCTTCAGGAATCGAATTCCGACCGTGTCATCCCGACCGGTATCTATGTGCGGCTGATTTTGACGTAACCTTGCAATTCCCCAATAAAACTGTATAGTACGCCAGTCTTTAAGACCCTGTAGTGAATTTTGTCACAGAGCCTTGCTCGTTTGAAATAATTATTTCAAACAGTGGCAAAATCTACTACAGGGAAGACCTAAGTTCGTAGATGGGAGGCTTGCCTTCCGGAGAACCAATGGGCACTCTACCGCGCGTTCGGGGTGTGTCCCTGGACGCGTTTTGCGTTCTTGGCTGGTCAAAGACAAGTTATCAGCTAACCTATATTGAATGAAGTTCATTTTAGGTACGAAGGATCGCATGACTCAGGTCTTCGATGAGAAGGGAGTCTGCTATCCAGTGACCATCCTTCGCGTCTCTCCGCTTACAGTGACAGGTATCAAATCGTCCGACAAGGACGGCTACGATGCCGTTCAGGTGGCCGGAGGCGATCAGAAGGAATCGCGTCTAGGTAAAGCCGATTTGGGACACCAGGGCGGCGCTAAGAAGTTCGTTAAAGAGTTCCGTGCCCGCGCCACGCAGGGCGAAAAGATCGAAGGAGTCGAGATCGGTAGCATCATCGACGCTTCCGCCTTCGCTCCCGGCGACACAGTCGCTGTTTCGGCGATCTCCAAAGGTAAGGGCTTCCAGGGCGTCGTTAAGCGCCATGGTTTCGGCGGCGACTTCGCCTCCCACGGACGCAAGCACTCTTTGCGTGCTCCCGGCTCGATCGGTGGTGGTGGCCGCAACGGCGGTCGCGTCATCAAGGGCATGCGTATGGCCGGACGCATGGGTTCTGATCGCATCACGGTCAAGAATCTCAAGATCGTCCAGATCAACAAAGACGAAAACATCATCCTCGTAAAGGGAGCGATCCCTGGTCGAAAGGGGACTTTAGTAGAGGTAAGAGCCGTTGCTGCGGCTTAGGTGCTAGGGATCAGGTTCTAGGTTCTAGTGTTTGCCTTCGGCAAACCGGACCTAAAAACTAAAACCTAAAAACTAAAACCTAAATTATGAAAGCACAAGTATTCAAGCAGGACGGCGGCAAGGCCAGCGAGATCGCTCTCTCCGAAAACCTTTTCGGTCAGAAGTGGAATCCGGAACTGGTGCACGAAGTGGTGGTGGCGATGCAGTCAAACGCTCGCGCCGGCACTGCCGACACTAAGGATCGAGGCGAGGTTCGCGGCGGCGGCAAGAAGCCATGGAAACAAAAGGGGACCGGTCGCGCTCGCCACGGCTCTCGACGTTCTCCGATCTGGAAGGGCGGCGGCGTGGCTCACGGCCCCCTCTCTGACAAGGATTACTCCAAGAAGATCAACAAGAAGGTTCGAGCCAAGGCCTTGGCAGTGACTTTGAGCCGCAAGTACGCCGATGGCGAAGTCGTGTTCGTCGAGTCTCTCAGTTTCGCGGCCCCTAAGGCCGCCGAGGCTAAGAGCGTCATCAAGTCTCTAGCCGAGGCTTCGGGCGAGAAGTCGCTCGCTACCAAGCGCAAGAATGCCGCGGTGATCTTGCTTCCGGGCCGCGACGAAGCTGCCGAGAAGAGTTTCCGCAACTTCGGCAATCTCTCGGTGGTTATGGCCAAAGACATCAATCCAGTCGAACTATTAACCTACAAATACGTGATCGTGGCGGATCCGAAGGTCTCTTTGGAGACTTTGGAGAAGCGCGTCGCTAGTTAATAGTCACTGAGTGTCAGTTGATACAGGCGTTTTGCGTTCGCTGACAACTAAAACTAATAACTTATAACCTAACTAAAATGGCACTCTTCAGTCAAAAGAAAAAGACCGAGAAGAAGGTCGCACCGAAGAAGGAAACGTCCGCCGCCGACAAGGTGGTGGCTCGCGACCTCTCGAGCGTGATCCTGGCTCCTCGTGTCACCGAAAAGGCGATGAAACAGAGCGAGAAGAACGTCTATGTGTTCAAGGTGGCCATCAACGCCACCAAGAGCGACGTCTCACTCGCCGTCAAACAGCATTTCGGGGTGACGCCGGTGAAAGTGAACATCGTCAACAAAACTCCGCGCCAGTACAAGCATGCCGGCACTCGTCGTCTTAGGACCGAGCGCGGTATGAGAAAGGCCTATGTCTATCTTAAGAAGGGCGATTCTATTTCGCTCGTCTAGGCTCGGTATACAGTAATGGGTTTCGACCCGCAAAGTAAATCATTATGAAAAAATACAACCCAACATCGGCCGGTCGACGTGGTATGACCGTGATCGAGTACAAGAAGAAACTTTCTTCGACGGATAACCGTCCGCACAAGCCGCTCACGAAAGGTAAGAGTTCGACCGGCGGTCGCAACTCGCAAGGTCGCACCACCATGTGGTATCGCGGCAACGGCAACAAGCGCGCTTATCGCGAGATCGACTTCAAGTTCAACAAGAAGGACATTCCGGCGAAGATCGAGACCATCGAATATGACCCGTACCGCACCGGTTTCGTCGCCTTGGTGCTATATGCCGACGGTGAACGCCGTTACATCTTGGTACCGCAGTACATGAAGGTAGGCGACACCTTCGTCGTGTCCGAAACAGCTAAAATCGAGGTCGGCAATCGTTTGCCGCTCTCGAAGATCCCGGTAGGTACCTTCGTGTATGCCGTGGAGCTTAAGCCGGGACGAGGCGCCGCCATAGCTCGTGCCGCCGGTATCCATGCCGAGGTGGTGGCTCAAGATAACGACTATACCCAGGTACGTTTGCCTTCGACCGAGATCCGTAAGATCATCGGTACCGCTTGGGCGTCGATCGGCGAGGTCTCGAACGAAGAGAACCATCTCGTTTCGATCGGTAAGGCCGGTCGCGCTCGACACATGGGACTTCGTCCGAAGACTCGTGGTACCGCCAAGAACGCGGTGGATCACCCGTACGGAGGTGGAGAGGGCGTGCAGCCTCGTGGCCACAAGCGCGCTCGTACGGCTCAGGGCCGTCCGACCGGCAAGGGCCAGAAGACCCGCCGTCCGAAGAAGTGGTCGAACTCGATGATCGTGTCTCGCCGCAAATTAGGCAAGCGCATGACCAGCTCGAAGTAAACTTCCAAAATGAGCGAATTTGCATTCGCTTCGGCCGGGCCGCTCGTCACCGTATGCCCAATACGGCTCCATCGCGGCCCAACCTCCAGCGAACTCAACTTCATCTCATTTAGAAAGTTTCAAACACCTACGACAAGAAAATCCGCGGGCCGAAGGCCCGCGGGTTTTCCGTATTAACTTTGTTATACTTCGGCTATGAAAACACGTTTCCCGTACGTTTGCGCCGTCTTTTTGCTACTGATTGAAGACGGAAAGATATTGTTGCAGAGACGGTTTCAAACAGGTCATGAAGATGGCAATTATGGAGTGCCTTCTGGACACATGGATGGTGGCGAAACTCCAAGAGAGGCTTGCGCCCGAGAGTGTGCCGAAGAAATTGGCATCAAAATCCGACCTGAAGATTTAACTATGGTTCATACAATGTATCGATCTAGCGAGAACGAACGCGTTGATTTCTGTATGACCGCCAGTCGTTATGAAGGCGAGGTACAGAACATGGAAACACACAAATGTGACGACTTACAGTGGTTTCCGCTCGACGCATTGCCAGACAATACGATTGATTACGTACGTCAAGCGATTACGGCCTATCAGAAGGGCGTGACATATTCGGAATATAAACCAGCTGACTAGCTGAAAGGTGTGACGGTTGACATTTTCTCCCGTTTCCCGTAGTATGGCCCCGTTCCGAACTGTTGCCCGAAAGCCCCTGGCAGGGCCTTCGGCGCGGTACACTCTCTCGTCGGGAACCTGTGCGGGGTAGGCCGTTACCTTCTTCCACACAGGGTTCTGACAAAGACCCTATATAAGTCACCGCCTGCACCAATTTTTGCGGATTTGGATGCAGAACGCGGCGGACGAGGAAAATATGGCGAGCCGTATACCCATACGGTGAGCCATATTTTACCGAAGTCTAACAAAGTTATGTGCCAAATCCGCGTAAATTGATATGTCACGATCTATATATAAAGGCCCATACGTAGACGAGCGCCTGCTCAAAAAGATCGCCGGCAAGAAGCCGGGATCGGTCGGCGCCATCAAGACTTGGTCGCGCGACGCTATGATCTCTCCGGAAATGGTGGGATTCACCTTCGGCGTGCACAACGGAAAGACCCACGTCGAGGTCTTGGCCACCGAGGAAATGGTGGGCCATCGACTCGGAGAGTTCTCACCGACCACCAAGTTCCTCCGCCACGGAGGTAAGATGCAGAAGGAGATGGACGTGAAGAAGAAGGAGGCTGAGATCCAGGCCGCCAAAGCCGCCAAGGAACCGGCCGCTGCCGCTAAGAAGTAATGGACACCATGAAAGCAATTCTCAAAAACTATCGCCAATCTCCCCGCAAGGTTCGCTTGCTGGCCGACTTGGTGCGCGGCAAGAAAGTGACCGACGCCTTGCGTACGCTCAGTTTCGTCGATAAGCGCGCCTCGGGGCCTTTCATCAAGGTGATCAACTCCGCGGTCGCTAACGCCAAGACCACCGGTCGTGCAGTCGAGACTTTGAAGATCGCCAAGGTCGCGGTCGATAAGGGCATGACCTATACTCGTTTCATGCCTCGCGCCCGCGGTTCGGCCTCGCCGATCAATCGTCGCAGTTCGCACATCACGATCGAACTCAAGTAATTTCTAAATCCTAGATTCTAGCTTCTAAATTCTAATTATGACTCACGTCGCTCATCCATTCATACAACGCATCGGTGTCAACCGCGATTGGCGCAGTCGTTGGTTCGCTACCGATCCGAAGCGTTTTCGTGAATATCTGCGCACCGACGCGGCGATCCGCAAGTACCTCGGCAAGAAGCTCAAAGGTATGTCGGTAGACTTCGTGGAGATCGAGCGCGACAAGAAGACCATCCGAGTTATCATCAAGAGTTCTCGCCCCGGGTTGGTTATCGGTCGTTCCGGTGAAGGCGCGACCAAAATCAATAAGGAGATCGATCAGTTGCTTCGTACCTTGAAGCTGACCGAGAAGCCGGAGATCAAGATCGACATCGAGGAGATCCGCTCGCCGGAGCTATCTGCCGAAATTACCGGTCAGATGGTCGCTGAAGGCCTGGAAAAGCGCATGCAGTTCCGTCGCGTCCTCAAGCAGACCATTGAGAAAGTGATGGCCAATCGCGACGTGAAGGGAGTGCGCATCATGATGTCTGGTCGCTTGGGCGGCGCTGATATGTCGCGTGTCGAGGAGCTCAAGAAGGGACGTATTCCTCTTCAGACTTTGCGCGCCGACATCGACTTTGCTCGCGTGCGCGCCAACCTTCCTTACGGAGTGATCGGTATCAAGGTATGGATCTATCGTGGCGACATCTTCGAGGACCGCAAGGCCGGTCAGGCCGCGGCGCCAGCTCGTGATTCGCGTTCTACCGAGCGTGCCCCACGCGAATCTTCCGACCGACGTCCGCGCGCACCTCGTAGCGGTGCTAGAAGCTAGAACCATAAACTTAGAACCTAAATTATGTTGTTTCCTAAGAAAGTAAAACACCGAAAGTGGCAAGTAGGCCGCAAGAACGAGGCCAAGTTGTCTCGTCCCGACACTCGCGGCATCACCGTGGCTTTCGGTTCGTATGGTCTAAAGGCCACTGCCCCGGCGCGCGTGAAGTCCAATCAGATCGAGGCGGCTCGCCGCGTGATCTCGCGCACGCTCGGCAAGACCGGCCGCGTGTGGATTCGCATTTTCCCGGATCGCCCGGTCACTAAGAAGGCCGCCGAGACTCCGATGGGTAAGGGAAAGGGCGATCCCGATCACTTCGTATTCGAAGTGGCTCCTGGTCGAGTTTTATTCGAAGTGGACGGCGTCTCCGAAGACATCGCCCGCGAAGCGATGCGTAAGGCGACCGCCAAGCTACCTCTTAAGGGTCGCTTCGTAGCTCGCGACTCCGAGTAATAAAGCTAAGCATTTCCATTATGACCAAGATGAATGACATCAAGAAAATGAAGGACGCCGAGCTCGCCTCGTTCGTGGCCGAGAAGCGAGAAGCGATCCGTTCTTTCCGGTTCGGCACCGGCGGTCAAAACGTGAGTGCCGCCCGTACCGCCCGAAAGGACGTCGCCCGCGCGCTTACCGAGCTTAAGTCTCGCGCTACCTCTAAGACCGTGACCGAGTAAACATATTCCATATGGCAAAAGATATTAAAACTGAAAACATCAAAGGTCGCGTGCTTCAGGGCACGGTGGTGGCATCGAAGATGCAGGACACCTGCACGGTGGCAGTCGAACGTTACGTCAAGCACCCCAAGTACAAGAAGTTCGTCCGTTTGACGAAGAAGTTCTTGGTGCACGATCAGGGTAACACCGCGGTCGTTGGCGAAAAGGTCTCCATCGTCGAGACTCGTCCGATCTCGAAGCGCAAGCGTTTCGCCCTCCTAAGTAAATAAAGGCTTATGATTCAACCTCAAACTCTCGTAAAGATCACAGATAACTCCGGCGGTAAGATCGGCCGCGTGTTCAAGGTGCTCGGAGGTTCCAAGAAGCGCTATGCCGAGCTGGGCGAGATGGTCGTGCTTTCCGTGCAGACCGCCGAACCGCGCAAGCTCGTTAAGAAGAAGGACGTGGTTTACGGAGTGGTCGTCCGTCAGCAGAAACCTTTCCGCCGCGTCGACGGTTCGTACGTATCTTTCGATGACAACGCGGTGGTCTTGGTCGACAAGGAGAAGAAGGAACCAAAGGCCAACCGTGTGTTCGGCCCGATTCCACGCGAACTCGCCGAGGCCGGTTATCAGAAGATCGTTTCCCTCGCTCCGGAGGTCGTCTAATCTTGTAACTATCGTCATATGAAAATCAAGAAAGGAGACAAGGTGGTGGTGCTGTCCGGTAAGGACAAAGGCAAGACCGGTAATGTGGAGAAAGTTTTTCCGAAGACCGGCATGGTATTGGTCGAAGGCGTTAATGTCGCCACCAAGCACCAGAAGAATCGCCGTGTCCGCTCTCAAGGACAGGTGATCAAGAAGTCCGTACCGGTCAATGCTTCCAACTTGGCTTTGGTCGAGGGCGATAAGGCCGTTAAGGTCGGCTATAAGATCGAAGAAGGCAAGAAGGTTCGCGTCAATCGCAAGACCGGCAAGGCGATCTAGGTGTCTCGATAAAATAATTTTATAAACATGAAAACTCTAAAAGAAAAACTCAGCGGTGCCTTCGAGGCCTTGAAGTCGGATTTGGGCTATACCAATGTCATGCAGGCTCCTCGCTTGGAGAAGGTCGTCGTCTCGGTCGGCGTCGGCAAGATCGACGATAAGGCGAAGAAGGAAGCGATCTTCGAACGCTTGTCCCGTATCACCGGCCAGAAACCTTCCCCTCGACCGGCCAAGCAGTCGATCGCGTCCTTCAAGCTTCGTCAGGGCGACATCATCGGCTATCAGGTGACGCTTCGAGGCGAGCGCATGCATCACTTCCTCGACAAGCTGATCCACATCGCTCTCCCGCAGACTCGCGACTTCCGCGGACTCAAGACCACCGCCATCGATGAAATGGGTAACATCTCGCTGGGCATCAAGGAACATACCATTTTCCCGGAGACCGCCGACGAGGACATTCGCGACGTTTTCTCCCTCGCTATCACTTTGGTCACTACCGCCAAGAACAAGAAAGAGGCTGAGGCTTTTCTCCGCCACATCGGACTTCCATTGCAGAAGGAGGAGGCTACTGTCTAAATTTTTTACAGCAAAAGTAAAGCCGCCGGCCTATGGCCGGCGGCTTTACTTTTTGCTGAAATCTGGTAATGTTGGCCTCGTTGTGGAGTGCTGTTAGATGCCTAAAAAGGCGGCGTTCCATAGGCCCGAAAGGGCTGTTTATAAGCAAAGCAGGTCGGCACATCTAGCCGATACCACTTTGAACCAGTTTACAGTTACAAGTTTTTAGTTTTCAGTGTCGTCGTTGGCGACCGTTTACTAAAAACTAAAAACTGACAACTAATAACCTAAACTGAATGGCTCGAACATCGATCAAGGTTCGTGCTACTCGGACTCCGAAATATAAGAGTCGAGTGGTGCGTCGTTGCGTCCAGTGTGGCCGCAAACACGGATACATGCGAGATTTCGATCTCTGCCGTATCTGTTTCCGCGAACATGCCCATGAGGGTTTGATACCGGGCGTTAAGAAGAGCAGCTGGTAATAGAAATCCCAAAATTGGCGCATATGCACGGGTTTCAGAAATTTCTCTCAGTCGCCGTAGGTTAGTCTACGTCTTCCTCGCGAAATTCCTTCCAACCCGCACATCTGCATTCAATTTTGAAATTCCTAATCAATTAATGTATGGATACAATTGGAGATTTCATCATCCGGCTTAAGAACGCCGGGGCAGTGGGACACGAAGAAGTGTCGTTGCCGCACTCGAAGATCAAAGAAGCGATCGCCGAAAAGCTCGTCGCCGCCGGCTACCTGGCCTCAGCCCGAGTAGAAGGCAAGGACGTCAAAAAGACGTTAGTGGTGTCCTTGCGTTACGACGCCGGCCGACACGCTATCGCCGACGTACAGCGCGTTTCAAAGCCCGGTCGAAGGCTTTATGCAAAGGTAGAGGAGATTTATCCGGTAAAGTTCGGCAAGGGTCACCTGATCCTCTCGACTCCTAAAGGTATTTTGACCGACAAGGAGGCGAAGGCGGAAAAGGTGGGCGGCGAACAGTTGTTTAAGATCTGGTAGGCTTATGTCACGACTTGGAAAACAACCGATCACTTTGCCCGCGGGCGTCGAGGCGACCTTTGTCGATGGAGTTTTGACCATCAAGAAGGGTAACAACGTCCTCACTCGCGAGATGAAGGATGATGTGGAGGTTAAGGTGGATGGCACTACCATTACCTTGGCACCGCAGGCTGGTAGCGAACTCGCCGCCGCTTTGTGGGGCACTTACGCCGCTCACGTTCGTAACATGATCGCGGGGGTGACCGAGGGCTTTAAGAAGATTCTCGAGATCGAGGGCGTCGGCTATCGCGCCGAACTGAAAGGCAACAAGCTCGTCTTGTTGATGGGTTACTCGCATCCGGTGGAGATGGAAGTGCCGACCGGCATCACCGTCGTCGTCGAGAAGGGAGTCGTCACTATTAGCGGCATCGACAAAGAGGCGGTCGGACAGTTCGCCGCCAACGTGCGCAAGGTGAAGGAACCGGAGCCTTACAAGGGCAAAGGTATTCGATATCAGGGCGAGTATATTATCAGAAAGCAGGGCAAGAAAGCCGTTTAAAAATCCAAAAGTTGACGCATATGCACGGGTTTCAAAAATTTCTCTCGGTCGCCGTAGGTCAATCTACGTCTTCCTCGCGAAATTTCTTCCAACCCGTACATCTGCATTCAATTTTGTCTTTTTAAATCACTGTCTTAAACAAAGTTATGGCAACTACAAAAACCCAACTCAAAAAGGCTCGCCGCACTTCGCGACACGATCGCATCCGCGCGCGCGTGATCGGGACGGCCGAAAAACCTCGCTTGGCGGTGTTCAAGAGCAATGTCGCTCTTTATGCTCAGCTCATAGATGATGCCTCCGGAAACACTCTGGCAGCAGCGGACACTCGTAAACAAAAAGGGGCTAACCTGATCGAACGAGCGACGGCGTTAGGTGCGGAAATGGCCAAAGAAGCCAAAAGTAAAGGAATCGAGGCGATCGTGTTCGATCGCGGAGGTTTCCGTTATCAGGGCGCCGTAGCCGCTTTGGCCGATGGCGCCCGCGAAGGAGGGCTCAAATTTTAACTCCGGTTAAAGTTCGTAACACTACTTACTAATTTCTATTCACTAAAAACATGCAGGAAGCTAAAACAGTCGAAGAGACAAATGAGACGGTAGCTACCGTCGCCGATGCACCTGCTGGCGAAACTCCGACGAGCGACGCTGGCACTAAAGGTAACGAACGCGGGTTCGGTAATCGTCGAGGAGGAGATAGGAACGATCGTCGCAACCCGCGTCGTCCTCGTCGTGGAGGCGGGCGTGAGGCGCGCGTGCGTCCGGAGTTCGACCAGAAGATAATTTCTATTCGTCGCGTGACCCGCGTGATGGCCGGCGGACGTCGTTTCTCGTTCTCGGTCGCTATGGTCATCGGTGACAAAAAAGGTCGCGTCGGTGTCGGCATCGGTAAGGCCGGCGACACCCAGCTCGCCATCGAGAAGGCGGTACGCGATGCCAAGAAGCACATGATCACCGTACCGATGGACGAGCATAGCCGTATCGCTCACGATGTGGAGAAGAAGCTATCCGCCAGCCGCGTGATGATCATGCCGGCTCCCGGGCGCGGTCTCGTAGCTGGTAGTTCCGCTCGAACGGTACTCGAAATGGCCGGCGTCAAGGACGTCACCGCCAAGCTCTTGTCGCGCAGTAAGAACAAACTTAACAATGCTCGCGCTACCATTGAGGCGCTGAAATTACTAAAAGCTTAAATAGACCACCATGCAGTTAAATCAACTAAAATCAGCTTCGGCTAAAAAGACCGCCCGTCGCATCGGTCGTGGTGGTAAGCGCGGTAAGATGTCCGGTCGCGGACATAAGGGCCAGACCGCTCGTGCCGGTAATTCCACTCGTCCCGAGATGCGCGAGCAGATCAAGAAGATCCCTAAATTGCGCGGACATGGCGTCAATCGCGCCGAGGCCGTCAATGCCGAGCGCGTGCGCCCGATCGTGGTCAACCTTTCGGCCTTGGCCGTATTGGAAGCCGGTGCGGTCGATCCTAAGATTCTAGTGGCCGCCGGTATAGTCTCCTCTAAAGGCAAAAAGACCCCGCTAGTGAAGATCTTGGGCACTGGCGAAGTTACTAAGAAATTCACGATCACCGGCTGTCTAGTGTCGGCTTCGGCTAAAGAGAAGATAGAGAAGGCCGGCGGTGAAGTGAAGTAGGTTACAGGGTGTAGGGTTTAGGGTATAGTAGTACCGTTTAGACCCTGAACCCTAATCCCTGAATCCTAATCATTATGTCAACATTCCTACACAAACTGAAAGTGGCTTTTACGGACGAAGCGATCCGTAGGCGATTGTTGTTCGTTCTGGGCGCTCTGTTCGTCTTTAGGGCCTTGTCGACGATTCCGATTCCGGGAGTCGACCATCTCGTATTGGAGCAGTTTTTCGCCAATAACCAATTTCTCGGTCTCTTGAACATTTTTTCCGGCGGCGGCCTAGCGAACCTGTCGATCATCATGCTCGGCGTCGGTCCGTTCATCACCGCTTCCATCATCATGCAGTTGTTGACAGTGATGTCTCCCAAGATGAAGAGCCTATATACCGAAGAGGGAGACGCAGGTCGCGCTCGGTTCACCCAATACTCCCGTATGTTGACCGTACCGCTCTCCGTCCTCCAAGGCTACGGCTTTTTGACCCTGTTACAGAGCCAAGGCGTCATTTCCGGCCTGAGTTTGTTCGCTTTCGCCACAAACGTGGTCTTAATCGCGGCCGGCTCCATACTCCTCATGTGGATCGGAGAGTTGGTGACGGAATATGGCATCGGAAACGGCGTTTCGATCATTATCTTCGCCGGTATCGTCGCCGGTCTCCCGGCGACCGTAAGCCAGTTGGCTTTTGCCTATAGTCCGTCGCAATTGCCGCTTTACATCGGTTTCGGCCTCTTGGCTCTGGCAGTCATCTATGCTGTCGTGATTATGACCGAGGCGGAACGTCCTGTCCCTATTACGTACGCTAAGCAGAGTCGCGGCGGTATGACCTACGGCGGCACTTCTTCTTACATCCCACTGCGCCTCAATCAGGCCGGCGTCATCCCGATCATCTTCGCCATGTCGATCCTATTGTTCCCGCAGATGTTGATCAACGTGCTCGCCACTTTCGACATAGGCGGTCTCGATCGAGTTTCCGGAGCGATCACCTCGTTTTTGAACAATCAGCCGGTATACGCCGCCGTCTATTTCGTCTTGGTGATACTGTTCGCTTTCTTCTACACCGCGGTCACCTTCGACCCGGACTCCATGGCCAAGAACTTGCAACGTAACGGCGCATTCGTTCCCGGTCTTCGCCCCGGTGCCGCTACGGCCGAGTATTTTGGCGGCCTCATCACCCGGTTGACTTTAGTAGGCGCGGTCTTTCTGGGCCTCGTGGCCGTACTGCCTCTTGGTATGCAGATGGCGACCGGTATCGCGGCTCTGGCCATTGGCGGTACCGCGCTCCTCATCGTAGTGAACGTGGTTTTGGACCTCTTGCGAAGGGTTGATGCCCAGGTGGCAATGAGGGAATATTAGAACTTCCAGACTCAGGAAAAAACAGGGCGGCCCGCAGGGCCGCCCTGTTTTTTCCTCTAAAAATCTGTTAATCTGTGGATGTGAAAAACGCTGACACGCGGTATCAAAGCATCATCTTCATGGGAAAGACCGGGTGCGGAAAAGGTACTCAAGCACACCGCTTGGCGGCAGACTTCGGCTACGATCTTTTCTCTACCGGCGACCGCGTGCGCGCGTTAAGCAACGAGGACACTTCCCTCGGTCGCCATATCAGGGATATCCACATGAGCGGCTGGGTGCCTGAATGGCTGGCTAGTTATCTTTTTGCCAAGGCAATTTTAGAGGAGGACATCGATCATGGTTTGGTCTTCGAGAGCGTGGCCAGGAAGCCGGAAGAGGCTAAGAAACTCCATGAGATGCATCACATGCTCAATCGTTCCTACGTGGTTCTGCACTTGGATGCCGCGGACGAGGTGGTGATCGATCGAATGCGCAAACGCCAGCGCGACGCTTCCGATTCTGAAGAGAACATCAAGAAACGGTTACAGGCTTTTTATGACGAAACCGTCCGTTCACTCGAGTTTTTCCGAGAGCAGGGCAAGGTCGTCGATATCGATGCCACCAGATCACCGGACGAAGTGTATCAAGAAGTGTTAAAAGCTATCGCCAAGTAACATGCGACCTACGACAGTCATATTCATCGGTCCCCAAGGAAGCGGTAAGGGGACTCAGATTGAGAAACTCGATCAAGTACTGCGCGGAAAGGACCCCACTAGACGCGTGGTCGACATCCAGACCGGTCGACGCTTTAGGGCCATGGCCGCTTCCGGCGAGGGTTACACGGAAAAACACGTGCAAGCGACACTGAACACCGGTGTGCTACAGCCCCTGTTTCTTTCGACCGTGCTGTGGGGCGATGCTATGCGCACTCATCTCGACAACGAGTGTCACTTGCTCATCGACGGTTTCCCGCGGGTTATAGACGAAGCCAAGGTTTTGGAGTCGGCCCTGAGGTTCTACGACCGCAATCCGGTCGACATCATTTACCTTGATACCCCGGAGGAGGTGGTGCGTGGTCGTATGACGAGCCGCGCTCGACCCGATGACACCAAAGAGTCCATAGAAGAACGACTTAGATGGTACCGTGAGGAGACCTTGCCGGTAGTGGAGTATTACCGCGTCAGACCGAACGCGCATGTTCATGATATAGACGGCACCGTCTCCATAGACGATGTGCACCGTGCTATTTTGAACGCTCTTAATTTGGCTTAAATGGCTATCACTATCAAGACCAAAGAAGACATCGCTAAGTTGCGAAAGGGTGGAAAGATCCTCGCAGGTATTTTGGACGAACTGGAAAAGGAGGTGGTCCCTGGGAACACCACCCTAGACGTCGACGATCGCGCCATGGAACTGATCGAGGCGGCCGGTCTTGAACCCATGCTCCTCGGTTATCAGCCTAGTTTCGCCCCTAGGCCGTATCCGGCGGCCACATGCGTCTCGGTCAACGATGTCGTCGTTCACGGTATTCCTAACGAAAAACCCCGCACTTTCAAGGATGGCGATGTTGTCAGTGTCGACTTGGTGATCGGCTATGACGGTATGGTGTTGGATTCTTGCCGCACTGTTATTTGTGGAAACGGCGACAGCGAGGCCGAGGAGTTGCTCGAGGTGACCAGGAAGGCCCTCAAGGCCGGCATCGCCGCCGTTCGTCCGGGTCGCCATGTCTCCGATATCGGGGCCGCCATCGAGAAGGTCGTACCGGCAGGTTACGGTATCGTCGAGGCTTTGTGCGGACATGGCCTCGGTTATTCTCTTCACGAAGAGCCGCAGATTCCGAATTACGTCATCAGAGGCTACAAAGGCGCGCTCTTGAAGCCGGGAATGGTGTTGGCGATCGAACCGATGATCATCCACGGCGACAAGGACGTGGTCTTCGATGAACGAGATGGCTATGCCGTGCGCTCGGCAGATGGCCATGTGGCCGCGCATATGGAGCATACGGTCCTAGTGACCGAAAAAGGCGCGGAGGTCCTAACTCGCTAAATATCGTTTTGTCTTTTGGTTTTTTCGTGCTATCCTCACGTGACTTTAGAAACCAAACGTTATGAATAAATTGCCACATCAAGAAAGATCCCTCGTGCTCTTGAAGCCGGACGCCGTACAGCGTAGCCTTATCGGCGAGGTTGTCGGCCGTTTCGAGCGCGTCGGCCTCAAGGTGGCCGCCATGAAAATGGTCATGGCCACAGAGGAACAACTCATCACTCATTATAATAAGACCGACGAGTGGTATGAAAGAAAGGGCAAGGGTATCGTGGCCGATATGGAGGCCCATAAGATCCCGGTCACCAAGGAACCGATCGAGTACGGCAAAGATATCATTCGCAACATGGTGAAGTACATGACCGCCGCGCCGGTCGTCGCCATTGTGCTCGAAGGCAATCAGTCGGTGGCGGTAGTGACCAAGCTGGTCGGTACGACCGAACCCTCCACTTCGGACGTGGGCACCATTCGCGGCGATTACACGCTCGATTCGTACTCTCACGCCACCATCGAGAATCGCGGCGTGCGCAATTTGATCCACTGTTCCGAATCCCCGGCCGAGGCCGAACGCGAGATGGCCATTTGGTTCACGGACGGCGAGATGATGAAGTACGCTACGGCTCAGGAACGCATCATGTACGACGTCAACCTGGATGGATCGAACGAATAATTGAAATTTCATTAAGAAACAAAAAGCGGCGGGCCGAAAGGCCCGCCGCTTTTTGCCCGTGTTATGATTTTCAGAGGACTGATAAAGCATGTTCCGAGTTATGCAACATTTAGGGCTGCCTTTAGACTCGGTTTCCTATGAGAATCCCTCGGGACTTTCAGACAGTTACCGGTACGGGTGCCCACCTGGCACAGCGCCGGGGACATGCTCAGTCCGACGAATTCGCCTCCATTCTCGCCGTAAAGACGACGTTGTGGTGAGAGTGGAGGCGGATTCTGAAAGCTCCGTCTGTTGACGGAGCTTTTGTATTTTTCGACGTGATAAAATCGATACATGATAAAGCCGGTCACTACAATCTTCGTCATATCCGCTTCGATACTGGCCACCACTAATTATTTGGCCATCGAGTTCTATCTATATTGGTATTATCCGTGGATCGATCTGGTCACTCATTTTCTCGGCGGAGCGGTGGCCGCCTTAGGGGCGTTTTCTTTGAAGGACTTTTGGCCGCGATTTCCAGGACGAGCACTTCGTTTATCTATAATCATCACTTTCGTGTTCCTGGTGGCCGTAGCTTGGGAGGCCTTCGAGGTTTGGGCCGGCATTTCTATGAACGAACCGGGGTATGCTTTAGACACGGTGCTGGATCTCATCATGGGTCTATCGGGCGGTGGCGTCGGGTATTTTGTCGGCCGTAACGTGAGAGATTTAGACCTATGACCTCGAAACTAGGTTTCTACGGAGGAGTGGGAAGCGTCACCGGCGCCAATTTCTGGCTCGATACCGGCGGCTCCCAGATCGTGGTCGACTGCGGCCTGGTGCAGGGCGACCGGTTCGACATGGAGGTTAACGCCGAGGATTTCGCCTTCGACCCTAAGGCCGTGAACACCCTTCTTGTCACTCATGCCCATGCCGACCACATCGGCCGCGTGCCCAAGCTCGTTCGCGACGGTTTTTCGGGCAAGATATATTCGACCGAACCCACTCGGGCACTGGCCGATGTGATGTTGCGCGACGCATACAGAGTGATGGTCTATGAGTCTGAACGTTATGGCTCGCCGGTTCTTTACGACGAGGCGGACATCGACCAGGCCTTGGCACTCTGGAACTCGGTCGAGTACGAAGAACCTTTAAGTTTGCCCGACGGCGTGACGGCCAAGTTTAAAGACGTCGGCCACATTTTGGGTTCCGCTTCGATCACGCTCAGTCGCGATGATCGGTCGATCGTGTTCAGCGGGGACATCGGCAACGTGCCCCAGCCTTTACTCGATGCCCCGGTCGTCCCTGTCGGCTATGATTATTTGGTCATGGAGAGCGTATACGGCGATCGGCGCCATGAGGAGGTAAAAGAACGGTCCGATCTATTGCGTCACCACATCGAGGACACTATTAAAAAGCGGGGTACTCTGATCATTCCGGCGTTTTCCCTGGAGCGCACTCAAGGCATGCTGTTCGAGATCAACAATCTGGTGGAATCGGGGGCGATCGCTCCGATACCGACTTTCCTCGATTCGCCATTGGCGATTGCCGTCACTGAGATATATCGTGATCGCACCAATTACTTGCGTCGCGAGGTCAGAGAGCAGATCGCCAACGGCGACGACATCTTCGACTTTCCTAAACTCAAGTTCACGCGTAGCGCCGCTGATTCGGCTCTGATCGGAAAAGAGAAGGGAGCGAAGATCGTCATCGCCGGCAGTGGCATGTCGCACGGTGGGCGTATTTTAGGCCATGAACAGCGATATCTCGAGGACCCGTCCACCACGCTCCTCTTGGTCGGCTACCAGGCCGTCGGGTCGGTCGGCCGCCGGCTACAAGACGGCGCCAAGAGCCTCAAGATCGACGGCATCAAAGTGAAGGTAAAAGCCAAGATCGCGGTGATCCGCGGCTGGTCCGGCCATGCCGACCGCGATCAGCTCGTCGACTTCGTCGCCCAAGGCGGCGGGAAGGCTAAGCAGGTTTTCGTGACTATGGGCGAAGAGCGCTCCTCGTTGTTCTTGGTCCAGCGTCTCCGCGATTATTTAGGCGTCAACGCCGTGGCTCCGAGCGCGGGGGAGGTGGTAGAGATCGAGTTTTAGTAAAATATCAACATTGACCATGGCTCATAATAACTATTATCTTGATTTTTGTGTCGATACTTATGTAGTCAATGGAGACTCGGTTTTGCTTCGGTTGCACGAAAAATACAATTACTGGGGTTCTCCCGGCGGTCACATCGACCCGGGAGAAGATGCTAATGAGGCTGCTGTGCGCGAAGTTTGGGAAGAAGTGGGTCTTAAGATTAGTTTGGTAGGTCCTGCTGATTGGGTTAAAACGGATACTGAGACTAATAAAGATCTTGTACCACCCCTTTTTATCAATAGGCACTCAATAAGTGCGACCCATGACCACACGGCCTTGGTTTTTATTGCTGAGTCCGAATCAAGAGATATAAATCCTCAGACTGAGGAAGATAAAAACAAAGCCGCTGCATGTCGCTGGGTGACTCAGTCTGAACTTGACGATTTACTCAAGGACGACCCGAGAATGCGTCCGGAGATCCACCGCTACGCTTCCACTGCTTTACGGCTCGTTAATAAATAACAAAGCCCCGCGCCGAAGGCGCGGGGTTTTGTATACTGCGAGTCGAGTCACTGCGCGACTATTTGACCTGATCCACGATTCTCTGGAACGCTTCCGGACGATCCTTGGCCAAGGTGGCGAGGATCTTGCGATCGACAGCGATACCCTTATCTTTCATCGTCTTCATGAAAGTGCTGTATTTGAGGCCTTGGGCCTTTAGGGCCGCATTGATGCGGGTGATCCAAAGTGCGCGGAAATCGGCCTTCTTGTCCTTGCGGTGCGCGAAGGCGTAGGTCTGCGCGTGATGAATGGCCTCGATCGCTTGGCGTTTCTTCTTGGAGCGGCCGAAGCGGTAACCTTTGACTTGTTCGAGGATGTTGCGACGGCGCTTCTGGGCCATCAATCCTCCTTTGACACGGGACATAAATTAGTAAGTAGAAATTAGAAAGTAGTAAGTATGGGCAAAACTTTCACAGTTATGGAAATTCGTAGGGTTGGAGGAAAGTTTGTGAGCGAGCCGTATACAGACATACGGTGACGAACAAAATTTCCGAAACCCAAGAATTTACTTAGCTGTGGGAGTTTTGGGAAGGAAACGACGGGTAATGCGCTTGCTGTAATTCAATACCTGAGTGCGCTTGCGACGAAGACGTTGCTGGCCGCTCTGGCGGGCGTTGAAGTGGTTCTGTCCGGGCTTCCTGGCCACCAGCTTACCGTTCTTCGTCACCTTGATTCTCTTGGTATAACTTTTATTTGTCTTCATAATGTTTTCGATTTTCGGGGTATTCTGTCGGAGAAGCGACAAAAGTGCCTAGAAATATACCGCAAAAAAACCTTTAAATCAACCCCCCTTCGATGAGCTCGTCCAAGGACTTCTTTTTGGCCCTCTTGGCCTCCTCGGCGGCGGTTTCGGTCGGTTTAGGGTACGTTTTCACCACGTCGATCTCGCGACCCTTTTCGAATTTGGCTTTACCTTCGCGTTCCAAGGTGACGGTGTAGCCCTTAGGGCTTTTTTTGATCGGATCGGCGATCTTGTATTCGATCGGGATGATCTTGAGGAAGCGCTCCAGACGATCGGTGAGGAAGGCCGGTTCCATGTACTTGTAGCGTCCCGACAAGAACAGGTCCACTTTGACGCGATGTCCCTCCGAGAGCCATTCGGCCGCACGGCGAGCCTTGAGTTGCTGATCGTGGTCGCCGGTGATCACCTTGACCTGTACCGACTTGGTCTCGGTGACGTGGGACTTGCTCTTTACCTCGCTGGCCTTCCTTTTGGTCTCATATCGGTACTGACCGAAGTCCATGATCTTGGCGACCGGGGGATTGGCGTTCGGACTGATCTCGATGAGGTCGAGTCCGGCCTCGTCGGCCGCCTTTAATGCCTCATCTAGTAGCAACACCCCCAGATTTTCGCCTTTGGCGCCGATCACGCGCAACTCCTTCGCCCTGATGGCGCGATTGATGCGAGTACGATCCTTTTGGTTGTAGCTTGGTCGCGGATTGTTCAGATTTTTTTCTCTTAATGACTAAAAGGCGGAGCGCTTATTAGTGCATGGAATATAACACAAAATAGGGAATAGTGAATAGGGTTTTGGTGATGCCCTTAATATAGGCTGTTCCCAATCATAAAAATGACTACGGTAAAATGTACCTGTAAACAGGTACATTTTACGTCGGACTTTGACTAGGTTCTGCCATGATGTCCGCACTTGCATCCGTACGGTTTAATGTATTCGTCGAAGTAGACCTTTCCATAGTCATAAGTGAGCTCTTCGCCGGCCTTGATCTTCCGCTTGGCCTCTATCCCGATCTCGTTCGCGTCGGTATAGTGCACGGCTTCGCAATTGGGGCGGCAGGAATGATTAATGTAGCGGGCCAGATTGGACCTTCCCGATCCGTCGATGGTCCATTTCTCGTCCAGGTCGAACTGATAGCGGTTCGGCTTCCTGTCCGCTTCCGCGTGGCTGATCTTTTTGCCGGTATATTCGATGATCAGATCGCCCTTGTCCCAGTCGCGCAACGTCTTGAGGCCGAGACCGGCGCTCGATTTGAATACTTTGAAATCCTTCTTCGACATAATAGCGACGATACTAACATGCTTTGATCGTCTGTTAAAATAAAGCGCATGTTCGAATGGATACTACACGTCATCGAGGTCGGAGGATATGGCGGCATCTTCACGTTGATGGTGCTTGAAAACGTCTTTCCTCCCATTCCGTCGGAGGTGATCCTGCCGCTCGCCGGTTATTCAGTGGCCACTGACGGCATGAGTCTCTTATCGGTGATCATGGTCGCGACTTTGGGTACGGTGGTCGGCACTATGCCCTGGTATATAGCCGGACGGGTTTTCGGCGCTCGTCGGCTGAAGGCTTTGTCCGTGCGCTATGGTCGGTGGCTAACGCTTTCTCCTAGCGATATCGAGGCGGCCGAGGCTTGGTTTCAAACGCATGGAAAGAGGGCGGTCTTGTTCGGTCGTCTCATTCCGACCGTGCGCACGCTCATCTCGGTACCGGCCGGAATCGCGCATTTGCCGCTCCCGACCTTCCTCCTGTACTCCTTCGTCGGTAGCTTGCTGTGGACGTCGTTGCTGACTTATCTCGGTTTCATACTTGGCAATCAACACGAGCGCGTGGCGGAATACCTGAATCCGGTTTCCGACCTCGTCATTTTGGTGATCGTGGCGGTCTATCTCTATCGCGTCGTCACTTTCAAGGTTAAGTGAAAAAGCGTGAAAGGCCGAAGGCCTTTCACGCTTGCTCGATGTTCGTCTCTACCCAATCGACGATGTCCGACCAGGAATGGACACGCGTCACCCCCGCCGGCGTATGGGTGCGATTCCAAGGCCGGTCGGGGAGGAGGACGGGAATAGCGTGACCGGCTACTTCGGTCGCATGCCGGAGCGCGTCATCGATGAGTACGACGGCACCGATCTCACGACAGACCTCAGATTTTGAGCGAGGTTTTGTGCCAGCATCGGCCGCGTAGATGTTGGTGAAATGAAAGTCGTGGAAGAGTTCCGGGAAGTGGCGGTCGAGCCATTCGAGAGTGTGTTCGCGGACCGAGGTTGGTCGACTGGTGACGATCTGGAGCGAGTGCGAGCGCGATAGTTTTTCGATGGCGTTGACGGCTCCCGCAACCGGTTCCACTAGCTGATGTTCGGCAGATACGTAGAAGCTCTTGGCCCGAGTGGTCATCGTGTCTTTATCACAGCCGTACACCACCTCCCAGTTGTCGTAGTTGATGAGCTGGTCGAAGGTGAGGGTGGTACCGTGGACACTGTTGTGAAAATCCAGAAAGCCGGCGTTGAACTCCATCAGCACGTCGTCGAAATCGACAGCGATGACTTTCTTGTTGTTGGAGCGGTCTTTCATGGCGGTGATGGAAGAAAATATATCATGAGAAGGGTGGGGTATAGAAAGGCCCGGCGCGCAAGCGCGCCGGGCCTCGATTCGAACGGTCAGTCGTCCGAGTCTGGAGTCTCGATCGTCTGCTGAACCGGGAAGTGCGTCCCCGGAGCCACGGACGTTGTGCGGCGGGGGATGGTCTTCGTGTGATGGACAGGCTTACCCTCCCGCGGTAAGGCGCTGTCATACAGCCCCGGTCGGGGCTTTTTCTTCCGCGATCGGATTATGGGGGATGCGATAGCGAGAATGATGATCATCATCACTCCCCACAAAACTCCCCGCCAAAACCAGTCAGGCATTTCCAGTCTCCCTGTTTGAACCGGTCCTTAATATCCCGAAAGGCGGCGGGTTTGTCAAATGGCCGAAGGCCTGTGCCTAAATTTTCTCCGAGTGGCTCGTGTGGCTATTTGAGAGAGTGTAGGAAGGAGAGATTAGAACCTGTGTATGAAAAGGGAGTCCGCGCCGAAACGCGGACTCCCAGAGTCTTAGGTCGAGCGGAAACGATGCGCCCCCGTCCACTCGTCGTCCTCAACCTTCGGATAGTCGTACCAGCCGCGAGCCGACCAGTTGTCGACCTTGTGGCAGAAAGCGGCAAGCTCGTTCATAACGCGTCGCTTGCTCGAATAGTCCTTGTACTCGCCCTCGACGTACTTGAAGCCGTTTTGCTGTATCGGCGTCAGTGCGAGTCCGTATTCCACGAGCTTGTCCTGACGAAATCGTTCGAACTCTTCCTTGGTCGCCAGGTCATCGCGGTTTGATACCTGACCCCGTTCGTTGACCAATATCCGCCACGGTTTTTCGAGGTCATGGAGGAAAAAGACCAAGAGCGCATCCGAAAGCGAGAACGGCAACGGCCGACCGAATGCTTCGTCAAAAGTGTACAGGTGCCGCGCGTAGTTCATGCCATCGGTCACGTGGTCAATGTAGCCGCCCTCCCACGTCTGGTGGTTATGGGTCGAGCCCCGTGCTTTCTCGAACAGCGCCCGGTGGTCAGTGAGAATTCGCTTGCAGATACTCCGGTTCGGCTCATCGATCAGCTCGACAAGCTCGTCGATGGTGAGGTAATCGAGTAAGATTGACACCTGTCTCATACGTAGTCTCCCTGGAAAGAACTGACACAATCGTACTCTTTTAGCATGAAAAGTCTATTTCAGATATATCGGAATCTCTCCAAAATTATCAAAACATTAGAACCCGCTAAAAACCAAACACGAGCATGCCTGCTAAGAAGACATGGTATCTAGTGTTTGTTACAATATATCTATGCCTTCATTTGAAAAGTCATCACGTCCTCCGAAAGAAGAGATGAGTTCAGGTTTACCGGCCTTGTCGGCGTCGGAAATTTTGGATCTTCCCAAAGAAGAGTTTGATAAAGTGGCGGAAAACATGATGGTCCAGCCTGAAAAGTTGAGGTCGCTTTTGGAAAAAACAACAGAAGGTAAAGAAAGGACACGAACTCGAGCAGTCCCTTTTCCTGAGTCTAAGGATGAGTATGCTGAAAAGATCGCTCGGGCATTGGATGAGTCCGTAAAGGAGATAGAAATCTTTGGCACCCGAGATGGGGTAGAAAAAATCAAAGAGTATGAAGGCGCTCTATTTTCTGCTTATCAAAAAATTGGAGACCGCTCTCTAGAAAGCCTAGAATCTGAGGAAAAGAGAGCGATAATAGAATTATACAAAAAACTCCACTTAGCTAAGGCGATGCAAGTTGTTGGAGATTTGTCTGGTTACCAAAATGATCGTAGTCCGTACTACAAAGTTTATCAAGCACTTTCAGAAGCAAGAGAGCAGTCCAATGACGTTTTGGAAAAAGAGGCACTCGCATCTGTCATAAGTGTGTTTTGGAATTTGTCTAGGGAGGAGAACTTTGAACAAACCGTCGCTTTCTGTGAAGCGTATGCGAATGGTTCCATGAGCGAAGAACAGCTTAGAGCCAGAGCAAGAATCATCTCAAAAGCTCGGTCTCGGGCCATGACAGGATCATGGGGTGCAAAGGAGGATTACTCCACTATCATAAATTCTTTAGCAAAGAGAATCAAAGAGATGGATATATGGCGCAAAGAGGTCGATGGTGTTTCCGGACCTGCGGAAGTCTATGACATGCCGGGTGGTAGAGGAATAGGCGGACAACTTAACTACAGGAAAGGACCACGTCCGCACCGTGACGACCATGGCTCTTTCGGTGGCGAGAATGATAAATAATTTTTCTGATCCAATCATCCCGCGATGCGTCAAATAAAATACCTTTGCAATGCAAGGGTATTTTCCCGAGTGGAGGCTACTTTACTCCTGTAGAACCTGTTTGGTACATGGCGGAGTATCCAATTTGGACTATTTCGACTTCTCCGAGTGGCTCGTGAGGCCGTTTGAGAGGGTTCGAGACGGGGAGATTAGAACCTGCAAAGAGAAACACCGCCCGCAGAGTGCTCCGGGGCGGCGTGTTGAGTCTCCTTTACCATTCCGGTCAGAATGGAATCGGCGTGTCATCGTAGTCTTCTTGATGTGTACGAGGTTCCGCCTTGACCGGCGCAGGCGGCGTAGTCGGCAACTCCCCGAGCGCAATGCGAAGCGCGACGAGATACTGCCCGTACATCCATGCCGTATTGGTGGCGTTTCCGCGCAGATGTTCAGGAACATCCTTCTTGCCGAAGCGTTCGACGAAGGATGCGTATACCGTGTCGTCATCCATTCCCTTCAGATACTCGAGCAGTTCGTGTTCGGGCTCCTTGGCATGGAGACGCCTGGCTGCCTCGCCGACCATCTCCAGTACGGCGTCGGCGTCTTCTGCGATACCTGTCATGATCTTACCTCTCTGGTTTCGTCTGGCAGCACTATGCCACAAGTGAGGTCAAGTTGAAAGATTCTAAGTTGGTCTAGGGACCTCTGCCCAAATCTGGAATATTAGAACCTGCAGAAAGCCATACACGAGCATGCCCGGCGGAATTGACATACCAAGTCACTAATTCACTACGTTCATAAGTGCTTGCCGGCCCGGCTCGCTGGTTTTTCTTCTGGGAAGGGAAGAAAAACATAGCTCCGCCCGTTCAATTCCGCCCGTGACAATGCGCAGGCATTGTCACTCCATCTCCACTTAAAAAACAAAGCGCCAAAAGGCGCTAATGTTTTTACAAGTGGAGATGGGGGATTGGTCACGAGTTACTAAGTATTTTGTTTCTTCCAGAACAAAATACTAAGTACTCTCGACCCCGCCTCGTTCGTTCGCAAGCTCACATCACTCCGGCTTTCAATTCCGCCCGAAAGCAAAGCAGTTTGCTTTCTCTATCTCCACATATGAAAAACTCCCCAAAGGGGAGAATTTCATATGTGGAGATGGGCGGAATTGAACCGCCGTCCGAGAATGGTCGATCACCTGGGTCTACAATGCGTATCCGGCTTTAAATCTTAGCGCGATAAGTGGAAAAGTCGGCAAAATCTTATCGCGAGCAATTCCTTACAATTTAGATAATTAGAGGAACAAACTAATTATCCATAGTCTAATAGCTATTCCACTACACTACCGTATTAGACATCAGGTAGGGTAGCGTCACCTACGCGAACTTACGCTCGAGCGAAGGCGAATCCGTATGAGAACGGACTTGGTATTGCTTTGTTTGCAGATACAGATGGAACCTTTTAACGAATTGATTCCAATTTCGGCATTGCGCAGATGACCGAGGCAAACCGTCGATGCCTGTCATCCCCCTAAAACATGCTTACGCAGTCAAGTGTGTTTTAGAGCGATCCGGCCCACTAGGGCCTAGGATTTAGCTCCGTGGTCATTATACCGAACGCATGTTCGGGTCATGACCGTCAAACTATCTGTTCAAGCTAGATTCAAATTCGGTTATCAGTTTCTTTTTGAATCTGGCCGACCACAAACTTTTGAGAAACTTTTCTCTAGCCATAGCTTCTGTTCGGGTATCGAACATCTCGCTATGGATACAAGTCAGCGGTCGTCTATATTTTGTGGCATCCACATGGCCGTCGTTGTGTCTGGTCAAACGTCGTTCTAAGTCGTTCGTTTGCCCGACATATAGCTGGCGGTCCTTGTGACTATACAGAATATAGACGCTAAACATACTTTAGGTGAATGGCAGAAAGAACTAATTCCTCCTTAAAGCTCGCGAACGTATCGTGAGCTTTAAGAGTGAGGCGAACTGTGTGTTCGCCATGGTCTTCGGGTCGCGGCGATGTGCTGTCGCGACCCACCGACTCATTTGATGAAGTGGAGCGTGTCGTCCACTTCGGGGTCGGGAAAGAAAGTCCAAGAAGGTTCGGCTACCGCCTCACCTTCGAAGACGAGATTCCCTTGCCCCGCCAACCGCTCCCCGTCCAGGAACAGAAAAGTGTCAGGAGTGCGGTTGTCATTGGAGAACGAGGGAGGTGTCCAGAACGGTACCTCCACTGTGCAGATGAACACGGTACCGAAATCCCGTACCACTTATTATTCCTCCCTTTTCAAATCCCGTTTAAACTCACGCTCTTTGATCGCTTGCCGCTTATCGTGTTTCTTTTTGCCACGGGCGACGGCGATCTCGCGCTTCAACATCCTTTGTTTATTATACCACCGTATAGGCACGATTGTCAAGCCTTTCTTCTCGCTTTCTGTGAATAATTCTAAAATCTCCTTGTTTTTCAACAACAATCGGCGAACCCGCTCCGGCTCGTAATCTCTGGGGGCGTTGGCCTTCTGAAAGGGGGGAATCGAGGCTCCGACCAGATAGGCTTCGCCGCCGCGCACCACCACGTGCGCGCCTTCGAGCTTGCCTTGACCGCCCCGAATGGATTTCACTTCGGTACCCAAAAGTTCCACACCCGCTTCAAAGCGGTCGAGGAGTTCGAAATCGAAGGCGGCTTTTTTGTTTCTGATCAAATCGGTCATCGCTTTGTAGTGTAGCAAAAACAATCTCTTTCTGTATACTGTCCTAGATTAAATAAACATTATGAGCGACAAGAAAAACAAGAAGAAAAAGGCCGGGGAGGGGCGCAAAAACGGTGCCCGGGAGTTGATGAAAAAGGTGCCGATGGGACCAGGTAACTTCTGGAACAACCTGCTGTCGTTGACATTGCTCCTCATCTTGGTCTCGGCGGCCTATTCGTACGTGGCCGAAAGACAGGTAAAGGTGGAAGAAGTGTCGCTCTCCAACATCGCGGCCGAGGTGAAAGAAGGAAAAGTTAAAGAGATCGTGGTGCGCGGTTCGAAGCTTGAGGTGGCGTACACGGACGAATCGCGCGCGAAGGCCGAAGGCAAGAAAGAGACGGACTCGTCCATCACCGAAACTCTGACCAATCTCGGCGTCACCGCCGAGGAATTGTCGACCGTCACGATCGACGTCAAGAACGAGACCGGCGCCGCCTACTATCTCTCCACCTTCGCGCCGTTCATATTTCCGCTCATCTTCTTGGGGCTGATCATCTGGTTCTTCACGCGGTCGGTCCGCGGCGCTGGCATGCAGGCACTCAATTTCGGCATGTCGAAGGCGAGAGTGATCGATCCGAATGATCAGTCACAGAAAGTCACCTTTAAAGACGTGGCCGGTGCCAAGGAGGCCAAACAAGAGCTCGAAGAGATCGTGGATTTCCTCAAGAATCCGAAGAAGTTTCTCGATATCGGTGCTGAGATCCCGAAGGGCGTGCTTCTCATGGGTCCGGCCGGTACCGGCAAGACGCTATTGGCGCGCGCGGTCGCGGGCGAAGCCGGAGTGCCGTTTTTCTCCATCTCCGGTTCGGAGTTCGTGGAGATGTTCGTGGGCGTGGGCGCCTCGCGCGTGCGCGATCTTTTCCAGATGGCCAAGCGCGCGGCACCGGCCATCATCTTCGTCGATGAGATCGACGCGGTCGGTCGCATTCGCGGCACCGGCATCGGCGGCGGTAACGACGAGCGCGAGCAGACCCTGAATCAGATCTTGGTGGAGATGGACGGTTTCGAGCCCTCCGAGAAGGTGATCGTCATGGCCGCCACTAACCGACCAGATGTGCTCGATCCGGCGCTGGTGCGCCCCGGCCGTTTCGATCGCCGTGTCACTATCGACCTGCCCGATCGCGATGATCGTAAAGCTATTCTCGAAGTACACGCGCGCAAGAAGCCATTGGCCGAGGACGTGAATTTCGACGTGATCGCCACTCGTACGCCCGGTTTCTCCGGCGCTGATCTGCAGTCGCTCATGAACGAAGCTGCCATCTTGGCGGCGCGCGAAGAGCGCAAGCAGGTCTCGCAATTCGATATCATTCGCTCGATCGAGAAGGTGATGCTCGGTCCGGAGCGCAAGAGCCACCTGCTCTCGAAGAAGGAGAGGGAGGTGACGGCGTATCACGAGGCTGGTCACGCTCTCGTCGCTTCCGTTTTGCCGTACGCCGACCCGGTGCAGAAAATATCCATCATTTCGCGCGGTCGGGCCGCCGGTTACACCCTCAAGTTGCCGGATGAGGATCGAAAGATGCAGAGCCGCAAGGAGTTCATCGACGATATCGCCATGACTTTGGGTGGTTACGTCGCCGAACAAATGGTGTTTGATGATCTCACTACCGGTCCTTCGAACGATCTCCAGGTCGTCGCCAATCTGGCGCGCGACATGGTCACCAAATTTGGCATGAGCGATAAGCTCGGTCCGGTGGCTTTCGAGGGTTCAGGAGGTCGCTTGATCGGGGGTGGTTTCGGAGAGGACCGCGGCTATTCGCCGGAAGTGGCTAAGGCCATCGACGACGAAGTGTCTCGCCTCATCGCCGACGGCATGACCACTGCTCGCGAGATACTGTCTAAACACCGCCAGGCTCTCGACGCGATTTCTCGCAAGCTCATTGAGGTGGAGACTCTAGAGCGCGATGATTATGAAGCGATCTTGAAGGCGGAAGGAGTGGAGATTCAGGATGTCTATCGCGACGCGCGCCTGGCAGAGGAAAAACTCGGCGACCCCACTAAGGCTATCGAATTCGACGCGGGTCATTTGACCGAAAAAAATACTTAGGACATCGGATGTCCTAAGTTGGTGATAGAGAAAGCGGCGGGGCCAAAGGCCCCGCCGCTTTCTCTCTGTTCTTTCAATAATTAGTTCTTCAATCTTGTCGCCAAACGGAGGCTCATGTAAGCGAAGTAGGCGGTGACGGCGCTCGCGGTCCAGGAAAGCCAGTGTGGCACTTCGTAGCCGAAAGCGTTGATGTTGAGACCGAAAAGGATATGGGCGAAGTGGGCCACGGCCAGGGTAAGGAAGACGACGCCGGCCACTAAGAGGTAAGTACGTTCGCGCAAAGCCGGGATGTGGCCGATGTTCCAGCCGTAATGTACCAACATAGCTAGTAGGGCGATGTCGAATACTACTGACGGCCAGAGCATAGCTTCGGTCACGGTCATACCTAAGGTCGTGATAGGCAATAAACCGCTGTATAAAAACCAGATGTTCGTGGCCAGATCAGCAGCGACCACACCGCTACCGAACTTGGCCAACTCATGTAAAGTTCTGTGACTCATTGGATTTTGGATTATTTTTAAGCTTGGCCATATTTTACCCCACAAGAATATTTTTGTAGTCAAGTTATTCACGCAACGCACGGTCTGGGGATAAAGAAAAACAGCGCGTGAGCGCCGTTTTTCTTTCTAGTCCGCCCTCCACGACTCGAACGTGGGACCGATCCGGTATAAGCGGATTGCTCTACCAACTGAGCTAAGGGCGGGAGGTAGGTCGAAATACTATAACCTAAAACCTGTAACCTACAACCTAGTTCAATAGCCCTTGAAAGGATCGTGGATGATGCGAGCGTGGGGCACGCGGCGCTCGCGGAGCGAGCGCCGCAGAGCCTCGATCATACCCGGTGCCCCCGACAGCATGAAGTAGGTTCCATCTCCGGCCGCTACCTCTTTTTCTAATTCGGCATTTACTTCTTCCGGGGTGTGAGTGTAGGTGATGCGGAGGTGAGGCAATTTGGCTTTCCAGTCGTCGAGTTCGCTTTTGTACACATGATCCGCTTTGGCGGAATAGATGAGGTGAAAGTCGATATCTTTTCCTTCGCAGGCCATGTCCGCGATGATAGAGCGGAAGGGTGTGATGCCGATACCGCCGGCGACAGCCACCACTTTTTGCATACTCGGTCGAATATAAAGTTCACCATACGGCCCGTACATCCGCGCTGGCTCGCCTGGTCGCAACGATATCAGGCATTGTTTGAAACTGCTCGGCTCGGGAGGAATGATCGTGCCGATTCGGATCTCGCGTTCATGAGGAGCACTGGCGACCGAAAAAGGTCGCCAGGTTTTGCTTGCCCGTGCCCCAGCATTAGGGTCGGACACTCTTTTACCAGGTAAGGTGAAAATGGCGTGTTGCCCGGCTTTCCAGTCGGGTAACTTAGAAGCGGTGAAGATGAAGGAATAGGTGTTTTCGTTTTCCTGTATCCGTTCTTTGAACCGCAACGTCGTCACACGCCTGATGGCGGCATAGTCGACAGGGTGTCTGAGGGCGCGGGTTAATATGTCTAGCATGTGCACATTCTACCACTCGGTTTGCGCAACTTCGCTCTTGGTCGAATGGTTATAAAGAAAGGAAATAGAGAGGTGTTCATGGAAACTTGGGACACGATAAACTACGGGCCCCTGGAAATTGTGCAGGTGGCTAAGCGGTTGATTAGGCTCAGAGACGTTGTGCTTCGTTTGGGTCGCACGGAGTTCATCATCCTACTGCGGTTGCTGGTCTGTCAGGGCGGCGTGGTGTCGCACTCCATGCTGGCCCGCGGTCTTAGAAGCGACTACGCGATCCGTTTCGCCATTCACCGGCTACGCAAACGCTTAGTGAAGCATGTTGGTGACTCTATCGCCATCGATCACGTTAGACACTCCGGCTACAAACTCTCGCTCGCGAGAGAATAAGGCCGGTCATTCCATATGTAGACTTTGGCCGAGCGCGGACACGCGCTCGGCTATTGCTTTGTGTCGAGCGAGTTCGGGGTCGGAGGCGATGAGGTCACGGGCTTCGGCGCGGGCGGCCTCCACCAACTTGAGATTCTTGAGCGCTTCCATGCCGAGATCGGAGAGACCGGATTGTTTGGAACCATAGAGTTCGCCCGCGCCGCGGAACTGGAGGTCGTATTCGGACAGCTCGAAGCCGTTCTTGGCGCCTACGAGCGCTTTTAAGCGGTCTTTTGTCTTGTCGCTCTTCGATTCGGTGACCGCGAAGCAGTAGGGCTGGTGGGTGCCGCGAATGACGCGGCCGCGAAGCTGGTGGAGTTGAGAGAGGCCGAAGCGTTCCGCGCCTTCGATGATGATGTTGGTGGCGTTTGGCACGTTGACTCCCACTTCGACCACGGAAGTGGCGACCAGAACGTCGATCTCATGATCGAGAAATCGCTTCATCACCCCGTCCTTTTCCGGCGGGGTCATTTTGCCGTGCAGAACCGCGATGCGAGCGTCTTTAAATATGTCCGTCTTCAGTCTATCGGCTTCGGCAGTGACGCTCTTTAAGTTGAGCGCGTTCTCTTTTTCTGGATCGGGCTCGAAGACGCGCGGGCAAATGACGTAGGCTTGCCGACCGGACTTAAGCTCGCTTCTCACATGGGCGTACATCGGCTCCTGTTCGCCCGGTCCGACTATCTTCGTGACGACGGGCTTACGACCCTTGGGCATTTCGTCGAGCAACGTGAGATCGAGGTCACCATAGAGGGTCAGAGAAAGCGTGCGTGGTATCGGGGTGGCGGTCATCGACAACAGATGCGGCAGCACCTGTTGTCGATGCGCGGATTCACGCTGAACCGACGCGGATTTACGCGGAAGCCCATCGCAAGCTTGGTCGTAGACTATGCGCTTAATGGTCAGTTCGGTGGTCCCAAAGTTAATGAGTAACGCTAATTTGTATTCAGTCCCACGTAAATAATCCCAAGTCTGTCGCTGTTCCAGTTGGCTGATTCGTGGCAAGGCCTTTAGTTCTACAATGACCTTGTCGTCTATCACAAAATCAGGCTGATAAACTCCCACTCGCTCCCCCTCGTAGGTCACTGGTATCTGCTGTTCTCTTTTAAAAGATAGGCCTTGCTTCAGTAGTTCTACCGCCAAAGCCTTCTGATAGACTCCTTCTTTGTGTCCGGTTCCAAGTTTTGTCTTTATCGCAAAAGCGGCACCTCTGATTTTGTAGGTGAGCTCTTCATACAGAAGTTCGATATCTTTTGCCGGCAAGTCAGAGATAGGTTTCTGCGTGTCTCCGCGTTCGTTCTGCGCGGCTCTGCGCATCAACGCCGCGCGTTGATTGACGCCGAAACGGTGTTGTTCGTCTATGATGACGTACGCGAGATGTTTGAATTCGACGCTTTTATATATCAAAGCGTGCGTGCCGATGAGAATCGGAACTTCGCCGTTTTTCACCCACTTAAGCAATTGTGCCTTGGAGATTTTGGTCGGTTTGCGGGGATCGGATTTCGACGGGAACTTGTAACAACCGCCCCCGGTGATGAGTCCTACCTGTATGGGAAGATGCTCGAAGTATTTGATGAAACTTTCGAAGTGTTGTTTGGCCAGGATCTCGGTCGGCGCCATATAGGCCACCTGAAGATTGCCGTAGTCTAAATCTGATAATTTTGGAACATTTCCGCGTTGCGGAGCCTCTACTCCTCGGTCGTCGTACGAGCTAAGTACGCCTTCCTCGTCGTCTTCTCCGCGCCTTGAACTGGCCTCAAAATTATCAGATTTCACCGCTAATGATTTTCGACCTTCTGGCGGCCTGGAGGTGACGACCGCGTAAGCGGTGGTGGCCGCGACCGCCGTTTTGCCGCTACCGACGTCGCCTTCAAGTAATCGAGACATGGCGTGCGCGCCACGAAAGTCCTTGAAGATCTCTTCGATAGCTCTTTCTTGTGCCTTGGTAAACTGGAAAGGAAAGCGGGAGACGAAATCGGACAGTTCCCGGTCATCGACGTTTATTTCATACGTCGTGGCTGCCGATACCATGGCGCGCTCCTTGGCTTTTTGCACCTGGATGTAGAATACCTCTTCGAAAGCGAAGCGTTTGCGCGCGCCGGTGGCATGGTCGAGCTTGCGCGGCGCGTGGATGTAGCGAAGCGCGGTCTTGAGTTCGTAGAGTTTATACCGCTCGCGCATCGCCTCCGGCAACGGATCGGTGAGACGGTCGAGCACCCCGGCTTCGAAGCATTTCATCACGGCGTGATACAGCCAGCGGCTGGTGACGCCCTTGGTCTCTTTATAGACCGGGTAAATGGTGTCGTCGATGTTTTCGGTGTTTTTGAAGATCGAGTCGTGGCGGTCGATGGGGAGGGAGTCGAGCGGTTCGAGTTCCGGGTTCGCTATGTACATCTTGGCACCGGCACCGGTCACGCGGCCCGAGGCCTTTACGTATTGTCCCTCGTGGTACATCTTGGCGATATAGGGCTGATTGAACCACATCAATTTCACTCGCGACGTGCCGTCCTCGAGATAACCTTCGGCGATCGGCCGTTTACTTTTCCAGGCTTTGCGCGCTTTGAGACCGCTAAGTTGCCCGAACACCACCGCGTCGCCGCCGGTCACTAGGCCGGAGACCGACTGGATATCGCTGATGTCTTCGTAGCGGGCGGGGAGGTGATACAAAAGATCAGAAATGGTATGGATGCCGAGGCGTTTCAGCGCCTTTTCGTGCGGCAGGTCGAGTCGGAAATGAGATTTGAGTGGGTCGGAAGGAGACATGTTACAATCTGGCGGTCTTCTAAATATATCTTATGGCCAAAAGAAAAGCATCCGTTAGAAAAACCGCTCGACCGGCAGGAAAAAAAGATTACGGAAAGTTGGCGCTCGAGTTGCACAAAAAACTCAAAGGCAAGTTAGAGGTGGTGCCGAAGGGCGAGCTCAAGACTCGCGACGATTGGAGTACCATGTACACGCCGGGAGTGGGCGCGGTGTCTTCGTATTTGGCCCAAAAACCGAAAGAAGCGCGCGAGTACACCATCAAACGCAACACCGTCGCGGTGGTGTCGGACGGCTCGGCGGTGTTGGGTCTGGGGAATTTGGGACCCATCGGTGCTCTGCCGGTCATGGAAGGCAAGTGCGCTATTTTCAAGGCCATGGCCGGGGTCGACGCTTTCCCGATCGTCCTCGATACACAGGATCCAGAAGAGATCATCAAGATAGTCAAAGCCATCGCGCCCACTTTCGGTGGCATCAATCTCGAGGACATCGCTGCGCCCCAATGTTTCCATATCGAAGACAGGCTCAAGGCCGAACTCGACATTCCGGTGATGCATGACGATCAGCATGGGACGGCGGTGGTCGTGCTGGCGGGTCTCACCAATGCCGCCAAAGTGGTGAAGAAGAAGTTCGAAACCATGAAGGTGGTCGTGGTGGGGGCCGGGGCGGCCGGAACCGCGATCGCCAAGTTGCTCCATAAGGCCAAAGTCGAGGATGTGATCGTGACCGACAGGAGTGGCATCATCGTTTCCGGCCGCCCCGGACTCTCCGGCTACAAAAAGGAGCTCGCCAAGATCACCAATCCGCGCCATGTTAAGGGAGAATTACTCGACGCGCTTCGCGGTGCCGACGTCGTGGTCGGTGTTTCGGGTCCTGGATCTATCACCAAACACCATGTCGAGGTGATGGCCGATAAAGCGATCGTGTTCGCTCTGGCCAACCCGGTGCCAGAAATACACCCCGAAGATGCCAAGCGTGCCGGCGCCGCTATCGTAGCGACCGGTCGCAGCGATTATCCGAATCAAGTAAATAACTCGCTGGCTTTCCCGGGCATCTTCCGGGGTGCTCTCGACCGAAACGTGAAGGCCATCACCGACGACATGAAACTGGCGGCCGCCAAGAAGATCGCGGCCTTGGTGAAGAAGCCAAGCGCGGACAATGTCATTCCGAGCGTCATGACTCCCGGATTAGTGGCGGCGGTCGCGAGCGCCATCAGGAAATAGACGGCGGTTTGAAAAGATGTGTTAATTCACACCGGCTTCGAACTCAGTTGTGGAGACATGCTAGAATAGTGTATGTCTGAATATCAGGTTAAGTTTCACCATGCTCTGCAGCAGAGTCGATGGCTTGCTGCTACAAATTTACCTGTGAAAACTATGGCCGAGGTCTGCAACTGTGCTGAACGTACGATACGAGATTGGAAGCGTGAAAAGTTCTTAATGGATTACGAAGCGCTTTTGGCTTTGTGTCGCTACACACGATCACCAAAACCTAAAGTTAAAAAAGTTCCTCGATATCGGCATCTTTCTGAGGCTGGTAGGAAAGGTGGAGAGGTTGTGTATGCAAAATATGGCAGAGTCCCAACAGATAGCGCGAGACGCCTAAGTGCTTGGCGAAAATGGTGGAAAGCTGAAGGGCAGTATAAACAGAATACAATTCTTGTGCGCAAGGTAGTCAAGAGACCGCGCCGTTCTGTATTCTTGGCAGAGTTTGTGGGTGTGATGTTGGGAGACGGTGGTATTTCAGGGCGACAATTAACAGTCACCCTTCATGCGATTGATGACCGGGAATATGGAAAGTATATATCATCGCTTATTACGAAACTTTTCGACGTCCCCGCGAGTGTCCGCCGTAAAAGGGCTAGTGTGGCCAATGATTATGTTGTGTCTCGAACCGATCTGGTGGATTTTTGCGTCGAGGAACTAGGTCTGGTTCGAGGGCATAAAATAGAAAAGGGAGCCGATGTGCCTGATTGGATAAGGCGCGACAGACGTTTCGTTATTGCTTGTTTGCGTGGTCTCATTGATACGGACGGCTCCTTATTTATCCATGAGTATCGCTCTAAAAATAGGCGTTATCGTTATAAAAAATTAAATTTTTGCAGTCGTTCTCCGCTACTTTTGCGTTCGGTTTATGACATGATGATTAGTTTGGGGTTACATCCTCACGTTCGTGGATCGATGGTTTGTCTAGACAGTCAGGCCGATGTCGTCTTGTATATGAAATTGGTTGGGAGCAAAAATGTGAAGCATTTGAAAAGATATCTAAAATAAGGCAAGATGTAGCTTCCGGAGACGTGGGTGAGCGGTTGAAACCAGCACTCTGCTAATGTGCCAGGGGATAAAACCCCTCGACGGTTCGAATCCGTCCGTCTCCGCACTAAAAACCTGTTATCGACATGACCCGAGTGCTTGGGTATGTGGGGCGACTTGAGTACTCAATCCTAGGTTTCTAAGCTAGAATTGCAGCATGATCACGCTAGTTGTGGGAGGCCAGTATGGCGGCGAAGGAAAAGGCAAAATCGCGGCTTTCCTCGCGCAACAAGAAAAACCAGATATTGTTGCTCGAACTGGTGGCATTAATTCCAAACATACAGTTGTCACAAACGGCACTAGTTTTGATTTGAGACAAATTCCGACCGCTTGCGCGGTCGGTTTTTCAAATAAGATCGTCTATGGAGCGGGGTCTCTCGTCCATATCCCAACTCTGTTTGAAGAGATGGAAAAGTTGAACGTCTCCTGGTCACAAGTACTTATCGACAAAAACACTGGAGTCATTAGCGAAGAAAATATACAGGAGCAGCGCTCAGACAAGCGTTATGCAGAAATTGGCTCTACTCTGACTGGTACTGGGTATGCAACTGCGCAGCGCGCACTCCGTAAGCTACTGCTGGCAAAAGACTTTCCCGAACTCACGGAAATGCTAGGGGATTCTCCCGAGGTTCTCTTTGGTGCCCTTAAGGAAAATAAGACGATTCTGGTCGAGGGTCATCAAGGTACTGGGCTTTCTAATTTTCATGGAGATTATCCGTATACATCAAACCGAGACTCAACTGCTGCGGAACTTCTTTCTGAATTAGGTGTTGGTCCGAAACATGAGTTGCGAATCATACTTGCAGTAAAGGTATTCCCGACCAGAAACCACAACGGACATCTTCCAAATGAGATCGGGATAGATGAAGCAGAACGTCTCGGTATTAAGGAATACGGCGGTGGTTCCTGGGGAATAGAAAATAAGCGCCGTCGCGTTGGCAGGATAGATATCGCCGAACTCGTTCGTGCGGTCCAACTCAATACTCCCACCGAAATCGCGCTCACAGGAATGGACTATCTCGATCCTAACTCAAAGGATTCTATATCGGAGGCCGCGCTCTCTGCTGAAGCGAAACAGATGATCACAGATATCGAAGAGGCAACTAAAACTCCCGTGTCATTAATATCTACCGGTGCGGAGACAAATTCGATGATTGTTAGAAGATAGCTAGCGACCCGACTGCCTCAAAAAAGTCATTAGAAAGTTGCCAAAATACCCTTATGCCGTCTCACCACCCTGGTACTGAACCCGAGTGGCCCGCGAGTACAAAATAGCGCCCGTTAGGGCGCATATTTTGTTCGCGGAGACGAGGGAAAGTGCTGAGCACTTTCCGTAAGGATTCGAAAAGGTTGCCTGATATTTTAGGAAGCGCATCTGAACTAAAATATCGACAACCTGTACTGCCCATGTAGTGGGAGAAATTCCTTTCGTCTCCGCCGAAATTGAAAGACATTTTTCGGTATAATTACCGCATGACAGTTGACTTAAATGCACCATTGACCGGAAGACGAGAAATCCTCATCGACGCGCCGATCGAGCGGGTGTGGGAGATGCAGACCGACATCGAAAACTGGCCGAAGTGGCAGAAGGAGGTGACGTTCGCCAAGCTCGATGGCGAATTGCGACCGGGCACGACCTTCAAATGGAAAGCCATGGGTGTGAGCATCACTTCCGTGTTGCAAGAGGTGGTGGAGAACGAATCAATCGGCTGGTCGGGTAGGTCTATCGGTATGCGGGCTGCGCACATCTGGAGATTCGAAAGACAAGGAAACGGTACGAAAGTGATCACGGAGGAATCGTTATCCGGTTGGCTGCCTAGATTGATCAAACTCTTCAGACCGGGTTTTTTGGACGAATCACTCTCAAAAGCTTTGCGTACTCTTAAAGACCAGGTAGAAAAACCGGCAAATAGGTGACTTTCATATGTTTAGTCACCATGTTACGGGTTAGTATAATAGTCGGAGATGAACCGAATTAACCGCTTGATCACTTTTTCATCATGAATATCAAAATAATAGTGGCGATCGTGGGAGGACTGGTGGTAATGGGAGGAGCTTATTATTTCTTGTCGCGCGACGATGGCGCGAGCGTGACTCGGGAAGAAGCGTCGGAGGATGATAGTGCGATCGGTCGTTTCGCCGATATGGTGCGATCGGGTCGGAGTTATCAGTGCACGTTCGAATACCAGGATGAGACCAATGAATCTTCAGGTACCGTCTATATGACCGGCGGTGCCGAGCGTTTGCGTGGTGATTTCGATATCACCGATAGCCAAGCGGGAGCGATGGAAATGCATATGATCCGCGACGGTGGTTATAACTATCTCTGGGGTTCGACCATGCCGCAGGGAATCAAGACGGCCGTGACGGCCAACGAGATGTTGTTTGAAGAGGGTGATAATTCGCCGGTTGACGAGAATGTCGATTATGAGTGCCGTCGTTGGAACGTGGACGAAAGCAAATTCTCCTTGCCGACTGGTGTGGAGTTTCAAGATATGAGCGCGTGGCAGGGGAATATTGGCGCTTCAATGAACGCGGAGGCAGGTGCCGGCGCCGCGACGAATCAATGCCAGGCTTGCGACATGATCGGAGATGCGACCGCGAAGGCGAGTTGCAAGGCGGCGTTGGGGTGCCAGTAGTTATCCCCAAGCTCAGACGCTTTCGGTTGACACTTTTACGGCGCGGGGATATATTCGACTTATGACACGTATGTCGACAAAGAACGCGCAAGGGAGCCAGGCATGGTACCTCTTCGTGTTTCTGATGATCCTAGGGAAAAGGATCGGGTCGGCTCGCGTGTAAGTAACACTCCAAAGAACAAAGCCGGCCCACGCAGGGTCGGTTTTTGTTTTAAGGAGAGGGTTTGTTCGTTTGAGTACAACATTAAGAAAATGGAGGAAGACGTGCATACACCATTAGCTGTATTTACGATGGCCGAGGCCAGGACTCTCCTGTCGGAAACTACTGGGATGGGGAAAGACCATCCGGAGTTCCACTTTAAGTTCTGGCAACGTTTCTATTTACTATATGAAGGGCACGTGGCTGAGCGAGATGATTTCGAACCTGAGCCACAGGTTCAGAGGAGGTCTCATCTCGCGTCGTCTGGCCGTATCGATGTGTGCTGACCCTCAGGGGTCGGCAAAAAGGGCGCCGCGGCAACACGCCGGCGGCGCCTCTTCTTTTGTGCAATTTGCGGCCTACGATTTTCCGCGACCTCGTTTGCCAGGCGAATGGCCCCCCGACAGTGCGAGATTGTATTCTTCGCGCCAGCGGACACCGTGCCGCTTCTTGTAGTTGGCCACACTCGGCTTCCCTCGACGAGTGGTCCTGTTGATGAGCTTATTTTTGGCCTTGCACATTCCTGCTTTCCTCCCTACACAAAATTCCTTCCTGCATTGTCACAGAAAGGAATTTTGGAGTCAACGTACGATATGTTACGACAAGTGAGCGGAGACCAACTTGGTCATCTCGAACATGGAGACGGTACCCTTGCCGCCGAAAACCTTCTTAAGCTTCTCGTCGGCGTTGATGTTGCGCTTGTTCTTAGGATCCTGGAGATCGTGCTTCTTGATGTAGGCCCAGAGTTCCTTTACGACCTCGGAGCGAGGCATCGGACCCTTGCCGACCACTTCAGCCAACTCAGGACTGATGTTCATCGGCTTCATAAAAGCGGAATTTGATTTTGCCATTTTCTCGTTATTTTGCTGATATGCGACTAGTCTAGCACCAAAAACGCGAATTTATCCATCTTGACAAGAGGGGATGTTTATAAGCATGTGCGACGCTGTGCGCCTCTCAAGACCGCTCGGTGCTATCATTTATGTTCGCTTAATCGTTATTTTTACGCAATTACGCATGATCAATCCTTTCGAGAACGCGCTTAGACAGCTGTGGGGGGCGGCCAAGATCGGGAATGTCGACGGATCCTTGGTGGAAAGATTGTCTCGGGCCGACAAGGAGATCACGGTCACTATCCCGGTCGTGATGGATGATGGTTCGACGCGTTTATTCGAAGGTTATCGAGTGCAACATTGCGCTTCGCGCGGTCCCTACAAAGGCGGAATCCGTTTTCACCCTGACGCCGACATCAACGAGGTGCGCGCTCTGGCTCTATGGATGACCATCAAGACCGCTGTGGCCGACATACCGATGGGCGGTGGCAAAGGTGGGGTAGTGGTGGATCCTTCTACCCTTTCTTCGGGTGAGATCGAGCGGCTGTCTCGCGGTTTCGTGCGCGCGCTGTGGCGCGACCTCGGTCCCGACGTCGACGTGCCCGCACCGGACGTGAATACCACTCCGGAGATCATGGCGTACATGGTGGACGAGTATGAAAAGTTGACCGGGGATCGTTCGGGAGCTTGTTTCACCGGCAAGCCGGTAGAGACGGGAGGTTCGGCCGGTCGCGGCGCGGCCACTGGTCTCGGCGGATTCTATGTCTTCGCGGCCTTGCGCGAGAAAGCGAACTTGCCGGAGAGCGCCACGGTCGCCGTGCAGGGCATGGGCAATGTGGGCGGCAATGCCGCGCGCATCTTTCATGAGAACGGTCACAAAGTAGTCGCCATGTCGGATTCAAGAGGTGGCATCTACGCCGATGACGGTCTCGATCCCGTGGCGGTAGAAAAATATAAAGAGGAGAGTCGTTCGCTGCGAGGTTTTCCAGGCGCGCGCGAGATCAGCAATAACGAACTCTTGGAGTTGTCGGTCGATGTATTGGTGCCGGCCGCGCTCGAGAATCAGCTGACCGCGGACAATGCCGATAGGGTCAAAGCGAAATTGGTATTGGAGCTGGCCAACGGTCCCACGACTCCTGAGGCCGATGACATCTTGCATACTAAAGGGGTGAAGGTGATTCCGGACGTGCTCGCTAACGCCGGCGGCGTGGTCGTGTCCACCTTCGAGTGGCAACAGAATCGCGCCGGTGAAAAATGGAGCGAAGAAGAGGTTTTCGACAAGTTGCGCGCGGTTTTGGTGCCACAGGCCGAAGCTGTTTGGCATGATGCCCTAGCTAAAAACATGACTATGCGGAGCGCGGCCTTCTTGCTAGCACTAGGACGATTGGCTAATGAGCCAAAGATAGGAGCGTGACGGATGCCGGTCGGTGCCGCGCGAGCTCCGCTCGCGCGGCACGCAGTGTGGCTCCTGTAGTCACTACATCATCGAGTAACACTAAGCGTACGTCGGAGATGATCGAGGTGTCGGACGCGATGAAGGCACCTTGGACGTTTTTCAATCTGTCAGCGCGTGACAGACTGGTTTGCGGCACGGTATCCCAGCGGCGGCGAATGATATGCGTGTCGAGTTTAAGGTGCGGTAATGTTCTCATGGCTCGTTTGGCCACTTCGTACACTTGATCGTACCCGCGTTTCCGCGCGCGCTTAGCCGACAACGGTATCGGTATCACGACGGTGCCTCTAGGTAGATGTTTGAGATAACTTTCTAGTACCTTTGCGAGCATTAACCAGGCTTTCTCGTTGCCTTTGAACTTGGCTTCATGCACCGTGGCGCGTACCAAGGGTTCCTTGAAATCGAGTAAGGCGACGAACTCTCCGAAATCCGTTGGACAAACCAGTCGTAATAAATCTTCGTTAGCGGCCAGCCTGACCGATTTATGATCGCTGCGTTCCGGGAAAACGTATTCCCAACACCTTTGTATGAAAAAGAGCATGTCTTGTGTGTTAAAATGAAGCGATCCTTTCTTCTGGATTGTACTCCGTGTCGCACGTCATCACCAACTAGTGGAGAGGGGAAGGCGTCGCTTGATCGTCGGCATTTTTGCCGGATATTCGGCGGTCCGAGACAAGAAGTGTAAACATGGCTTTTTCATTAGCGAACATTTTCGGCAATTTAAATAAAACGACCGGCAAACTCGCAGGTGGTTCGGTCCTCGGTATCGACATCGGCGGCGCTTCGGTGAAGGTGGTGGAAGTCGAGGAAACTCCGAAGACCATCATGTTGCGAACGTACGGCGAGCTCCAACTGGGTCCGTACGACGGCAAACCTTTGGGTGAGGTCGTAGCGTTGGCGGAAGATAAAAAAGTCGAGGCGGTCTCGGACGTGATGCGCGAGGCCGGGGTCGCGGGTCGTCAGGGCTCTCTGGCGATACCATTGTCTTCGAGTTTCCTCACTGTCGTCCCGGTCAATGTCGGTCCGCAGACCGACATAGCCTCGATGATTCCGCTCGAGGCTCGTAAGTACGTGCCGCTGCCTCTAACGGATGTGTCTTTGGATTGGACGGAATTGCCGCCTATCGGAACGAAACAGACCAGCGTGAGCGAGATACTCCTGGCCGCCATCGAGAATGAAGCCTTGACGCAACATCGCGTCCTGCTCGGTTCGATCGGTATGACCGGCGAGGCGACTGAGATAGAGGCCTTCGGTTTGATACGTTCTGTATGGCGCCAACAAGATACGACCGTGGCCATAATCGATTTTGGAGCCCGTAGTTCGAAATTGTATATAGTGCGCAATGGCATACTAGAACGCACGCATCGCGTGGCCAGTGGCGGCCGCGAGATCACTAGACGCGTGGCCGAAAGTTTACGTATCGGTTTCGAAGAGGCTGAGAACCAAAAACGCGCCTATGAGCGAGGCACTGCCTCGGGAGAAATGATCTTTCAAGTCATGGCTAACGTTCTCGAAGGACCTCTGATCGAATTCGGCAAACTGATCGGACAGTATGAAGCCAGACTGGGCGCACAGATCAAAAGAGTGGTGATAGCAGGAGGCGTCTCGGCCTCGCCCTACGCACTAGAATATGTGAAAGACAGATTCGCTCGTCCGGTGGAATTGTCCGATCCGTTTTCTAAGGTCGCTTATCCGGCCTTCATGGAGGATGTATTGAAACAGATCGGCCCGTCCTTCGGCGTGGCCTTGGGCGCCGCTCTGCGGAGATTCCAATGACGATGCTTTTGTCCACACGTATCGACGGTCCTCGTTCGCTATAAAGAGTTATAATCAACCCATGCCCGAAGAGAACAGCTCCTTCATTCCTAAAAGCGGTGTAAAGACCGTCAAGAGATCCCAGAGCAATAAACGGATCTATCTTTTGGCTTACATCAGCTACATTTTCTTTTTCAGTACGCTTTTCGCCGTTATCGGCGTCTATATCTACGGCGCCACCGTCGACCGTTCGCTTTCCAGGCTCAAGGAACAGATGGTGGCCGAACGACAGCGGTTCGCGGTCGCGGAGATCGAAAACATAAAACAGCTAGATCGTCGTTTGTCGACCGCGGAGCGGTTGGTGAACGAATCGACCGCTCCATCCAGACTATTTCCCGATATCGAGCGTATAGTATCGTCCGACATAGAATTTTCCGGTTTGAGCTACGAACAATTGCCCAATCGTAAATTCATCTTGGAGTTGGAGGGCAAGGCCGACGAGTTCAACCAGATCGTCGCGCAACAGCAACTGATAAAAGGCAGTGGATTGCTCTCGGACGCGCGCGTGGTGGAGTATGATTACAGTGTCAGTGGAGAGGAAGGCAGCTCGATCTCGGGCGATGCCGTCCTGACCTTCGTTTTTGCCGACACTCGCGATCTGTCCGCGATAGCCTATGTCCCGCGCGAGGAGACAGTAGAGATCATGGCTTCGACTACCAATGCGGTCATCGAAGATAGTGTGACCGCTGCCGGCGATCAGGTCGATGTCGTCGAAGAGGGGTCAACAGTATCCGAATAATACATCCATATGCGTTTTCAAGCCGGCTTACAAATAATTCTCCTGGTCACCGCGGTGGTGATCGTATTTACCGTGATCAAGCCGAAATTCGATTCTATCCGAGAGGCTCAGGTCGAGGCGCTCTCGTATCAGAGCGCTGTCGATAACATCGGCCAATACAACGCCCGACTGCAGCAGTTGACCGATCAAGCCGGAGCCATTTCCGCCGAGGAGCTAGCGGCATTGTATCGTTATCTGCCGGAAAGCGTAGATGCGGTGGCCGTGGGCAGAGACATCAATAACATCGCCGATAAAAACGGTCTCCTACTCTTGGATGTGGTCCCTAAAGACGGAGTCGAGATCGTGGTCGATGCCGAAGCCGCCCCGGCGACCGATCCGGCGGTTATGGATCCGGCGATGATGCCGGTCGAAGGGACTTATGCGGAAGGCCAACCGTCTCGAAAGTCCAGCGTCCTTATGTCTCATGCTTTTGCGGTTGAGGTCATCGGTACTTATGACAGCATGAAGTCGATGTTAGAGGATCTCGAAAGGAACGATTATCCTCTCCGAGTGGTCGAATTTTCTTTCGGAGTGGACGAGGAGGGGTCGGACTTAGTCGAATATTCTCTGGTTTTGGAAACGTACTCTTTAACATCATAAGTGACCACCTAAGCAATCATATGGGATCGATAGTGAAAAACTTGATGATAGCGGTGGTGGTGGTCGGAGTCTTATACTTCGGCTATAAGTTCTTCTTTGCGGCCGGAGACGCGGAGTTGGTCGTAGACGGCGGTAGCGAAGGTCAATTGGTGGCCAGTGAATTTTTGATAAAACTCAACGAATTACAATCTATAGATTTTTCGAGCGATCTGTTCTCCGATGTTCGTTTCAACTCCTTCCAGTCTTTTAGTACCGTGCCCGATCCCGTCGAGTCAGGCAGAGACAATCCCTTTTCTCGATAAGGCGGCCATCGGCGGACGGTTCTACGTTTGACCCAGTATCAAAATGGATCTTGTTAACGAATTGCAGAAAGAGGGGATCCTCGCTGCCGAGATGGCGGCGTCGGCCTCGAAACAGATCGCTTCCGGGATGTCTTTGGAGCAGTCGCTTTTATCCGCCGGCGTGGCTCGGGACGTGGTGCGTGAGAGGTTGGCGAAATTTTACGGTATCCCTGCTTATGTGCCGGCCGAAGGCGAGACCGTCTCTCAAAAAGTCCTAGAATACATTCCGGCCGAAGCCGCCAAGAATTACAACATAGTCCCTTTGAAGGTGGAGGAGGACACCTTGCTCATCGGCGTTAACGATCCGGAGGACTTTCGCCTGCGAGAGGTTCTGAACTTCGTAAGTACCAAACACGGACTTCCATACAAATACGTTTTTTTACTCAGCGACGATCTGGGAAAATTCTTACGGGGATATGAGAATTTGACCGGAGAGGTCGGCGAGGCGCTCACTACTTTAGAGACCGAATTGAACGATGAGATCGCCTTTCGCAAGGAGCAAGACGATGATGATGTCCAACGTTTGGCCGCAGAGCATATCAAGGAAGATGCTCCGGTCACCAAACTAGTGGCCACGATATTGCGTTACGCGGTGGATGGCAACGCTTCGGATATCCATGTGGAACCGACCGACAATAAAGTACGGGTGCGTTTTCGTGTCGATGGAGACCTACAGACCAGTTTGGAACTGCCTCGCAACGTCCAGTCGGCGGTGGTGGCCCGCGTCAAGATCTTGTCGTCGATGAGGCTAGACGAACGTCGTAAGCCGCAAGACGGCCGCTTCTCGGCGACTTTCGACGGTCGCAAGATCGATTTCCGAGTCTCGACCTTTCCCACTCAGTATGGTGAAAAGGTAGTGATGCGTATTTTGGATAACGAACGAGGCGTGCGCACGATCGATAGTATCGGTCTTAGCGAGCACCATAAGGAGGTGGTCCGACGTTTGGTGCAAGAGCCGTACGGAATAATTTTGATATCCGGCCCTACTGGTAGCGGTAAATCGACGACCTTGTATTCGATGCTGTCCGAAGTCGATCGCTCTACCAAGAACGTGCTTTCTCTCGAGGATCCGATCGAGTACAACATCGAAGGCGTCTCTCAGTCGCAAGTGCGACCGGAGATCGGTTATTCCTTCGCTAATGGACTTAGGACGGCGCTTCGTCAGGACCCGGACGTCATACTGGTGGGCGAGATCCGCGACAAAGAGACTGCGCAACTCGCGATTCAGGCCGCGCTCACCGGACACTTGGTGCTTTCGACGATCCACACCAACAACTCCATCGGCGTGGTGGCGCGGTTGATAGACATGGGAGTGGATCCGTACCTGATCGCGCCGACCTTGAAACTCGCCATGGCCCAACGTTTGTCCCGCCGACTTTGTCCGCCTGGAAAGAAGGTGCCGATAGACGAAAGCACCAAGAAGATGTTCGAAAAGGAATTCGAGACTTTGCCGGATAAATATCACGATCGCATCCCGCCGCTCGATAGCATCTATCATCCCGAACCGGCGCCAGGTTGTGCGTCCGGTACCAAAGGGCGCATCGCTGTTATGGAAGTTCTGGAGGTGGATCAAGAGATACAAGACCTTATCCTAAAGGGTGGATCAGAAACGCAGATATACGAGGCGGCCAGAAAGAACGGTTTCATGAGCATGAAGGAGGACGCTATTATCAAGGCTCTCACCGGCCAGATTCCGTTCGAGGAAGTCAACAGTTTCGGTACCAAGGTCGGCGGCGGGGAGGAAGAGGAGGATCAGTATATAGCGACGCCCAAGGTGGAGATGTCCGACACGGGGGAGATAGGAACCGTGTCTATGTCTGCGGAAGCGCCGGCTAAAACGCCTGGAGCCGCGGCCGCGACAAAGAACGTCGACAATATACCCAACCCTGACGCTGGTACCGACAAGGCAGGGTTATAATGTGAAGGTATGAAAGTGTTGCTGGTAGACGATGACGCATTCTTGCGCGACATGTACGCCACCAAGTTCATCGAGTGCGGACATGAAGTCGAGTCGGCCAGTGATGCCGCGGAGGCGCTCAGGCTCATCAAAGACAAGCAGTATGACATCGTGTTGCTCGACATGGTCATGCCGGGCATGGGCGGTTTGGACTTGCTGAAAGGGATCAAGCAGGCAGAATTGAAGCGTCAAACCATGCTTGTCGTGCTCTCCAATCAGAGTGAGACGTCGGACCGTTCGGCCGCGGCCGAACTAGGAGCGGATGGTTACATAGTGAAGGCCGAGTCCATTCCGAGCGACATAGTCAAACAGGTCGAGACACTTTACGCCGATAAGAAACAAAAATAATGCGCGTCGATTATAGAAGAGAATTAGAGGAATTGGTCAATGTGGTCATTTCCGAAAACGGCTCCGACATCCACTTGTCGGTCGGTTCGCATCCCATCGTGCGGGTCATGGGGGCCCTCATTCCTTTGGTCAAGAAGCCGGTGCTCACCGCCGAGGATTTGAACGGATTCTGCGGGGTTCTGATGAACGATAAAAAGACGAAGGAGTTCACCCCCATCCACGAAATCGATTTCTCTTACGCTTCTCCCGACGGTACTCGCTTTCGCGGCAACGCTTACTACCAACAGGGTCAGCCTTCCGTAGCCTTGCGCCACATACCGAACAAGATTCGCAATCTAGAGGAATTGAATTTGCCTCCCATCTTGGAAAGCTTCGCCCAGCGGCCGCAAGGATTCTTTTTGTGCGTCGGTCCTGTGGGTCAAGGTAAATCCACGACATTGGCCGCCATGATACAGATCATCAACCAGAGTCGATCCGACCATATTGTGACGATCGAGGATCCGATCGAGTACGTCTACCAACCCGACCAGGCGCTCATCGAACAACGGGAGGTCGGTACCGACACCGAGGATTTCGCTACAGGTCTCAACGCCACTTTTCGTCAGGACATCGATGTGATACTCGTCGGAGAAATGCGCAATTCCGAGACGATCGCTACGGCCGTGACGGCGGCGGAGACCGGACACCTAGTGTTCTCGACCTTACATACCAACAACGCCGCTCAGACGATCGACCGTATCATCGACAGTTTTCCGTCCGGCCAACAAGATCAGATTCGGGTGCAGTTGGCCGGTTCGCTCATGGGCATCTTTTCTCAACGTCTGGTACCGCGCATCCAAGGTGGAATGGTGCCGACCTATGAGTTATTGATCAACAACAGCGCGGTCTCCAATCTCATTCGTGAGCGTCGAACGCATGAGATCCAGACGGTGATCGAGACCGGACTAGAGCACGGCATGATCGACATGAACCGCTCGCTCATCGATCTGGTGAAGAAGGGGGAAATAACGGTCGAGAACGCCTTCGCGTATTCAGTGAATCCTAAAGGTTTAGAGAGGTTGATGTAAGCAATTTAAGTTAAAAAGTTCATAAAGTTCTTAAAGTCTACAAAAACCATGCAAACAACAAGCAAAAAAATACTTTTAACTTTCAACTTTTAACTTTATAGACTTGTTATGTTGTTCTCTTATAAGGCCATAGACCAAAATAACGTAAAGCGAGAGGGGACCGTCGAAGCTAGCAACATCGACGCGGCCATCTCGACCGTCCAGAAACTCAGCTACACGGTCATTTCCATCGACCCGGTCGAAGAGAAGAACGACATCTTCAAGTTCGAGATCAAATGGTTTCAGCGCATCTCTAACAAAGAGGTGGTGATACTCTCGCGTCAGTTGGCGACATTGTTCGACGCGCAGGTGTCGGCTTTACGCGTCTTTCGTTTGTTGGGCGCGGAAGCGGAGAACCCGCAGATGCGGGCAGTTTTGAACGATATCGGCGACGACCTCCAGGCCGGCAGTTCCATATCACGTGCTATGTCAGCGCATCCGGAGGTGTTCTCTCCCTTTTATATCAACATGGTGCGTTCCGGCGAAGAGTCCGGTTCCATGGAGCGATCGTTCAATTACTTGGCCGAATACCTCGACCGCACCTATCAGGTGATCACCAAAGCCCGTAACGCTCTCGTATATCCGGCTTTCGTGATCGGCGTATTCATTCTGGTCATGGGACTCATGCTCACGATGGTGATTCCCCGCATCAGTCAGATATTGATCGATTCCGGACAAGAGCTACCTATCTATACCAAGATCGTCATCGCCATATCTTCTTTCGTCACCGATTATATCGGCGTATTGATCGCTCTTGTCGCTATTGGCGGGGTGTTCTTGTGGCGGTTCGTCAGAACGCCGGTCGGCAAGAGAGCTTACGACGAGTTCAAGATCTCCATCCCCTATGTGGGAGACCTGTATCGCAAGCTCTACCTTACTCGCGTGTGCGACAACCTCTCTACCATGCTCCAAAGCGGCATCTCCATGCCCCAGGCGCTGGAGGTCACGGCCGAGGTGGTCGACAACGCGGTGTTCAAGGAGATCATCGACAACACGCTCATCGAAGTCAAGGCCGGCCGGTCGTTCGCCGACGCGGTCTCCGAATACCCGGAGATTCCGGGTGTGCTATCGCAGATGGCCAAGGTCGGCGAGGAGACCGGAAACCTATCCGAGATCATGAAGACATTGGCGATGTTCTACAACCGCGAAGTGAATAACGCGGTGGATACTCTCATCGGTTTGATCGAGCCGTTGATGATAGTCCTCCTGGGTCTCGGTGTCGGTACCTTATTGGCG
>ERZ761601.8-NODE-8-length-78437-cov-6.495382_pt1 | contig 78437 bp, 77 predicted proteins | sample MGYA00433092_ERZ761601 | MGnify/ENA primary metagenome ERZ761601 (study PRJEB28899, sample SAMN03785571) | bioreactor sludge metagenome | biome: EBPR Sludge; feature: EBPR Bioreactor; material: 0.22µm filtered reactor supernatant | place: Saint Lucia: Queensland...
GCCGGCCGGGATCAAGCGACCGATAATGACGTTCTCCATAAGACCGGAGAGATTGTCCTCGCTTCCCTTCACTGCCGCATTGATAAGAACGCGGGTGGTGTTTTGGAAGGAGGCGGCCGAGAGGAAGCTTTTGCGTGACAACGAGGTCTCGGTGATGCCCAAGATGAGTTTCTCTCCCTTGGCGATCTCTTTGCCTTCGGCCTTCATCTTCTTGTTGGCCTCGGCCAAGATCCATTCCTCGACCACGTCGCCGATGGCGAAGTGCGTGTCGCCGGCGTCCGTGATCTTCACACGGCTCATCATCTGCTTGACGATGAGTTCGATGTGCTTGCGCGCGATCGTTACACCTTGGAGTTCGTAGATCTTGTTGATCTCGGAGATGATGTAGTCCTGAGTGATCTCACGAGTGCCGTACTTGAACAGCTCCGGCAGGTGAGCGGAACCGTCGGTCATGAGTTGACCGGCGGTCACCTTCTCGCCGACAGAGACAGTGACGACACGACGGTAACTGACTTCGTACTCCATATTGTCAGAAGTCTTCTTGGCGTACTTAGCGCCCTTCTCCGGAGCCACCACGATCACCTTCTCTTTGCCTTCGCGGCGAATGTCGATGACGACACCGTCGGTCTTGGAGACCACGGCCGGAATCTTCGGCTGGCGCTTCTCGAACACTTCTTCGACGCGCGGAAGACCCTGGGTTACGTCACCGCCCACCGAAGCGGCGCCACCGGCGTGCTTGGTGTTCATGGTGAGCTGGGTACCCGGTTCACCGATCGCCTGAGCGGCGACGGTACCTACGGCCTCACCGATGTCGACGAGCTGGTTGGTCGTGAGATCGTGCCCATAGCATTGCTGACAGACACCGCGCAAAGTGGCGCAGGTCATCGGCGAACGTACCACTACCGACTCGCAGGTCGTGCCTTCAAGAGCGATAGCGTCACGACGAGACAATAGGTGACCCTTCTGGAATATGACGTTTCCCTTCTGGTCGACAGCATCCTCGGCGAGCACGCGGCCTTTGATCGCCTTCGAGAAAGCGATCTCGATACCGGAAGCCGATATACGGCTGATCTTGGTGCCGCTCTTAGTCTTACAATCGGTCTCGGTGACGATGGCGTCCTGAGCGACCACGAAGAGGCGACGAGTAAGATATCCGGCCTTAGCGGTCTGAAGAGCCGTGTCGGCTAGACCCTTACGAGAACCGTGAGTGGTGATGAAGTATTCGATCGGGGTCATGCCCTCTTTCATCGAAGACAATACCGGGAATTCGAGAGTTTCGCCTCGGGTGTTGACGATGAGACCCTTCATGCCGGCCATCTGGCCGATCTGTCCCAAAGAACCGCGGGCGCCGGACTTCCACATTTCGAAGGAAGAACCGTGCTGATCGAGGGTCTCTGGCAGGATGGTCTCGAGTTCGCTCTTGGCGCGGTGCCAAACCTCGACGATCATGCGGCGTCGCTCGTCGCGCGAAATGAGACCCTCGTCGTAGTTGGAGAATATCTCACGTTCGGAAGCACGGGCCTTCTCTATGATGGCCTGCTTTTCTTTAGGTACGACCACTTCGTCGATGCCCCAAGTGGTACCCGAAGCGGTGGCATACTTAAAGCCGAATTTCTTCAAGCGATCGACGATCGCCGGTACGGCGTCGGCTCCGCGGTCATCGATGATGTCGATGATGATGTTGAACAGCGTCTTCTGGACCACGACATCGTTGATGAAAGAGTGGTCGGAAGGTAGCACGCTATTGAACAAAAGACGACCGACGGAAGTCTCGAAGAGCTTGTTTTCGAATTGCTTGTACTTAGGCGTGTCGGTAGCCAAGACCTTGATCTTGGCGCGGAAGTCGATGATGCCGTAATCGTAGGCGTTGATGGCGTCGTTCGGGCTGGCGAAGAACTTCCCTTCGCCCTTGGCACCGTCGATGATCTTGGTCATCCAGTAGGCCCCGAGCGCCATGTCGAGCAGCTTCTCGGAAACGACCGGCTCGGATGAACCCGGTTTCAGGATGTTCTTGTTGGCGGAAATGATCTCCCTAGCCTCGAGCTGAGCCTCCTCGGAGAGAGGCACGTGTACGGCCATTTGGTCGCCGTCGAAGTCGGCGTTGAAAGCGCGACAAACGAGCGGATGCACCTGGATGGCGTTACCTTCGATAAGAACCGGACGGAAGGCCTGGATACCCTGACGGTGCAGAGTTGGCGCGCGGTTCAAGAGCACATGCTTGTTGCGGATGACGTTTTCCAGAATAGCCCACACTTCGGGGACGCCGTCTTCGATGAGACGACCAGCACCACGGATGTTGTAGGCCAACTCTTGCTTCAATAGCTCGGAGATGACGAACGGACGGAAAAGCTCAAGCGCCATATGCTTAGGAAGGCCGCACTGGTCGAGATCCAAGTCCGGACCGATGACGATCACCGAACGACCGGAGTAGTCGACGCGCTTACCGAGCAAGTTCTGACGGAAGTAGCCCTGCTTGGATTTGAGATAGTCGGAAAGGGATTTCAAAGGACGGCGCTGAGCCTGACTCATCATAGAGTAGGCGCTGTTGCCGTGGCGGATCGAATTGTCGATCAAGGCGTCGACGGCTTCCTGCAGGATACGCTTCTCGTTCCTCAAGATCACGTCCGGAGCCATGATGTCGATCAACTTTTTCAAACGGTTGTTTCGGTTGATGACGCGGCGATATAGGTCGTTTAGGTCGGACGACGCGTGGCGACCGCCTTCGAGCGCCACCATCGGACGCAAGGCCGGAGGGATCACCGGTAGACGAGTGAGAAACATCCATTCCGGGCGAACTCCAGAGTGCAACATGCCGCGCACGAGTCCCAGGCGCTTGTCGAGCTTGGCGCGCTCCATGGCACCGGCCTTCTCGCGCTCCTCCACCAAGCGAGTTTCGAGCTTGCCAAGATCGATGTTCTTGAAAAGCTCGTACACGCTCTCAGCGCCGATCTTGGCCTCGAAAAGGGTGCCGTATTTGATCGAGAACTTATGATATTTGTTCTCGTCTAGAACGGTGCCTTGCTGAACGGAGTTGATCTCCTTTTTGACCTCGTCCAAGCGGTCCTTGAGTTCGGCCAGGGCCGATTCGTTCTTCAGCTCCTTGGCCTTGGCTTTGTATTCGGTCGATAGTTCGGCCAAAAGGCGTGAACGTTCTCCCTCCGAGACTTTGGTCACGATGTAGCCGGCGAAGTAGATGACCTTCTCGATGTCGGTGGCGGAAATGCCCAAGATGAGCGCGATACGGGACGGCACGCCGCGCAAGAACCAGATGTGAGACACCGGCACGCAAAGGTCGATATGTCCCATGCGCTCGCGGCGCACGATGGCGCGCGTCACTTCGACGCCGCACTTCTCGCAGACGATGCCCTTGTAGCGGATGCCACGGTATTTCTTACAGGAACATTCGTAGTCTTCGACCGGGCCGAAGATGCGCTCGTCGAAGAGACCGTGCTTTTCCGGTCTCTGGGTGCGGTAGTTGATCGTCTCGGGCTTGGTCACCTCACCGTGAGACCACTCCAGAATGCGCTCGGGGCTGGCGAGCTTCAGGGCAACGCTCTCGAATTGTTCCGGAGCGCGTCGGCCCTTAGGTCCGAAGCCGCGGTCGCGGGAATTTGTCTTTGTAGTTTCCATAATGATTATTGGTGAGGCGATTAATTCTCGAGAGAGCTACCCTTTTTAAGGTCGACGTCGAGCGACAGACCCCGCAACTGATTGACGAGCACGTTGAACGCGGCCGGCGTGTGCGGATGACTGATACGTTCGCCGCGGACGATGGCGTCGAAGGCGGCGGAGCGTCCGACGATGTCGTCGGACTTGATAGTGAGCATTTCGCGCAGAGTATAGGCGGCGCCATATCCGAGGAGCGCCCACACTTCCATCTCTCCGAAGCGTTGGCCGCCGATCTGAGCTTTACCACCAAGCGGCTGTTGCGTGATCAAGGAGTATGGACCGATGGAACGCATGTGGATCTTGTCTTCCACCATGTGATGGAGTTTCAAGATGTACATGTAGCCGACGGCGGTCTTCTTGGCGAACTCCTCGCCGGTGCGGCCGTCGCGAAGTTGGATCTTGCCGTCTTCGGGCAATCCGGCGGCCCGCAATTCGGCCTTGACGTCCTCTTCGGTGGCTCCGGAGAACGGGGGCACCACGGCCTGATAGCCCAAGGTGTTAGCGGCCATACCTAGGTGAAGCTCGAGAATCTGGCCGAGGTTCATACGCGAAGGCACGCCGAGCGGGGTCAGGAGTACGTCGATCGGGCGCCCATCTTCGGTGAAAGGCATGTCCTCCTCCGGCAAAATGCGGGAGATGACGCCCTTGTTGCCGTGGCGACCGGCGAGTTTGTCGCCGACCGAAACGTTACGAACTTGAGCCACAGTGACATGGATACGCTTGATGACGCCGCTTTCGAGCTGGTCGCCAGCCTCGCGCGAAAACACTTTGATGCCGATGACGCGACCGCGCTTACCGGCCTCGAGCCGCAAGCTGGTGTCCTTCACGTCCTTGGCCTTTTCGCCGAAGATAGAGCGCAAGAGGCGCTCTTCAGGTGAGAGCTGAGTCTCGCCCTTCGGAGTGACTTTACCGACTAGGATGTCGCCGGGACGTACCTCGGCGCCGATACGAATGATGCCGTTCTCGTCGAGGTTGCGAAGTTTGACTTCGGATACGTTAGGAATGTCCGGAGTGGTGACTTCCGGACCGAGTTTGGTGTCGCGAACGGCCGCCTCGAACTCTTCGATGTGGATGGTCGAGAATTTACTCTCCTTCACCAAACGTTCGGAGATGACGATGGCGTCTTCGTAGTTAGCGCCGGACCAGCTCATGAAAGCGACCAAAGCGTTCTGACCTACGGCGATCTGGCCATGATCGGTCGAGGAAGTGTCGGCCAAAAGACCGCCACGCTTGACCTTGTCGCCGAGCGATACTACCGGTCGGTGATAGAAAGCGGAGAAATCGTTAGTGCGCTCGAAAGTGGTAAGGCGATATTCTCGCTTCTTACCCTCCTTGTTCTTAACGACGATTTTCTTTGCGTCGACGCCTACGACCTCCCCTGCCTCGTGAGCGATGACCACGCGAGCGGTGTCGGTGGCTACCATCTTCTCGATGCCGGTCGATACCAACGGCGCGTCGGGAATGAGACATGGGGTGGCCTGCTTCTGCATGTTCGAACCCATAAGGGTACGGTTGGCGTCGTCGTGGTTCAGGAACGGAATCATCGACGTGGCGACGGAGAACGCCTGGTTCGTGGCGACATCCATCAGGTCCACCTTGGATCTAGGTACAGAGCGAGGCTCGCCGTTCTTGCGGGCTTCGACCATTTCATCCTTGATCCGACCTTTGTCATCGATGACTACGGCGGCATGAGCGATGTTGTACTGCTCCTCTTCATGAGCGTTGAGATATACGATCTCGCCGGTCACCACACCCTTCTCGACTTTAGCGTACGGGGTTTCGATGATGCCGAAACGATTCACGCGCGAGTACATCGACAGACGCAGGATCAAACCGATGTTCGGTCCCTCCGGCGTGTGTATCGGACAAAGTCGTCCGTAATGCGAAGGGTGCACGTCGCGCACCTCGAAACCGGCGCGTTCGCGCGTCAGACCTCCCGGACCGAGAGCGGAGAGGGTTCTGAGACCCTCGAGCTCCGCCAAGATGTTCTGTTGAGGCATGAACTGCGACAGCTGGTTCGTGGTGAAAAATTCTTTGATCGCGGCCTGAAGCGGGCGAGGATTGATGATCTGCATCGGCAAAGTGGTCTCTGCCTCGATAGTGGACATTCGGTCCTGGATGTTGCGCTTCATACGGGTCATGCCGACGCGGACGCGCTGAAGCATCATCTCACCGAAGTAGCGGACGCGGCGGAAGCCAAGGTGATCGATGTCGTCAGGCAGAGCCCCGGGGATGTGGTTCTGCTCGAGAATATGAGTGAGGATGATGCGTAGGTCGTCGATCGAAACGGTGCGTGCGTCGGTCGCCTTCTTGTCGATCGGACGTCCGAAGCGCTCGTTAAAGTGATGACGACCGATTTCGGAAAGGTCGTAACGTTCAGGAGCGAAAATGGAGTCGACGAATTCACGAGCGTTTTCGACGGTCGCTAGGTCGCCATCACGAAGGCGTTTGTATATCTCTATATATGAATCATCGGTGGTTTTAGCCGGGTCTTTAGCCAAGGTGGTCTTGATGCACTCTTCGCCATGAGCGACACCTTTCAGCAATTTGACCATTTCAGCCTCGCTTTCGGCCCCTAATACACGTAGGAGAGAGGTCACGGGGAACTTCTTTTTACGATCGATCTTGACGTAGATGCAGCCGTCGGCCTCGGACTCGATCTCCACCCACGCACCGCGGGCCGGAATGATCTTAGCGCCGAAATGAGCCTTACCTTTGCTTTCTTCGGCAGTGAAGAAAATGCCATAAGAACGAGCCAGCTGAGGCACGATCACGCGTTCGACGCCGTTGATGATGAACGTTCCGTGCTCGGTCATTACCGGGATGTCGGCGAGAAAGATCTCCTGCTCCTTGTCGCTGTCGAGGGTCTTGTTCTTGAGGACAATAGTGGCGCGGAGCGGGGCGTCGTAGGTTTGCTTGTTTTCTTTAGCCAGCTCCGGGGTGGTCTTTGGTTCGCCCACTTCATAGTTTTTGAACACCAACTCGAATTTCTTTTCCGAGTAGTCGGTGATAGGAGAAAACTCTTTGAACACCTCTTTGAGACCCTCATCCTTAAACCACTGGTGCGAAAGAAGTTGCGGCTCGATCAAGTTCGGCACCGACACCATCGGTCCGCGGAACTTCGAAAACATCTTCGCTGGCAGGCTGCCGACCGGCACGCGCTCGTGCACGACGCTTTTCATCTGTTTATCCATACTGAATAGGTTATAGCGTTCAGGGCTTAGGTGCTGGTGAAGGGAGAAGCACCCTAAACCCTGCACGTTAACCCCTAAACCCTAGCTTGCAACACGCAAAATACGGCAATTTCTTGCCGTTTCTCCAATATTTGCGGTTACTTTATTAAAATTTGCATCACACCCCCGTGTTTATGCTCTTAGAGGCTTGGTGGCTGTCTACCGCAACACAATCACCGCCAAACCGCAAGTGGATAAACCTTAGCAGAAAAATCAGTTTCCCGCAAGCCCTTTTTGGGGATAAAAAGCTTGACTACCCTTGATCACCCCTTCTCGTGTCTATGGCCTTATGATCACCACTTAGGAAGACTGCCGGTACGGCATGATTTTTGCCCCTATATTTGATCATTTCTGGACGGGTATACATTTCGCCGCTTGAGACGCGCTTATCTTCAAGAGACTCTTGCGTGCCGAGTACTCCCGGTACCTCGCGGGCGACGGCATCAAGGATCGTCAAAGCCGGTAATTCCCCTCCGGTCAGAACATAATCTCCTACCGATACCTCATCGGCTTTCAAAATTTTTTTGACCCGAGCGTCGATCCCTTCGTAGCGACCGCTGATCAAAACCACATGCTCATACTTCCCCGCCAATTCCTTGGCCATTTGTTGACTAAAGGTGGCTCCACGCGGTGACATGATGAGAGTCTTCACTTTCCCTTTCTTCCTACCCACCGCTTTCTCCCAAGCTTTCAAGATCGGCTCGGCCTTCATCACCATGCCCGGTCCGCCGCCGTACGGCCTATCGTCGGCCTTGTGATGTTTATCGATCGTAAAGTCGCGCGGATTGTAGTAATTGACACTGATCTTCTTGCCGCGCACCTTAGCCCCCTTCCCCTTTTCGGTCTTCTGAGCGCGCCCCAAAACACTGGCGTCGGTATACGCTTTGCAGACTTCAGGGAAGAGTGTGATGAGGTGGAAGTTCATGGTTCGAGTATATAGTATGTAGCGCTTAGTATATAGGCTGCGGCGAAAACTAGAAATGGGTCAGAGTAAGGCTCTGACCCATTTCTATATACCATATACCAGTACCTATATACTAAATTTTTAGATCGTCGATGGCCTGGTCGAGAGACTTAGGCTCGCTCGGCATCGAGTCGTTGCCGTTAGGCTCCATGGCGGATGCCATTTCCCGAGAGACGCGACCTCCTTCTGGCTCATTGATCTTGAGGTTCACACGAGCGTCATGCTTCATACCGACTACTCGGAGCAGGGTACGAATCGCTTTGGCGGTGTTACCGGATCGGCCGATGATCTTGCCCATGTCTTCCGCGTGCACGTCGAGAGTGAGAAGCACTCCCATTTCGTCCACGGTCCTATTGGTCTTCACTGCCTCCGGATGGTCGACCAGTGCCTTCACGAGCATCTCTAAAAATTGCTGGTCTTCTTGCATATCTTGAATTGGTTAGTCGGTAGTAAGTGCTTCCGGTATGCCGGTTGCTCCCATTATGTTAGCAGTCACGAAACAAAGCGCAATCTGGCGATGTGAGTATTTCTCTCGATATGGTCGATGCTATCGAAAGCGTTTTTGATCGACCCGAGAGGGGCCGATCACAGACTAGGTGGCCGGAGTCTCCTCTTTGCTCTCTTCCTCGCTAGTGGGAGTCTCTTCTATCGGAGCGGTCTCCTCGGCCGGGGTGGTAGCAGCTTCGGCTTCAGCCTTAGCGGCCGCTTCCGCGGCGGCCTTAGCTTCGGCTTCGGCCTTCAACTTTTCTTCGTCGATGATGGGCGACTTCTTGGGAAGGACGTTGATCTTCTTGCCCTCGATGATCTTATTGGTGATCAAAAGGTTATGCACGGTCGGAGAGACCTGTACTCCTTTCTTGATCCAGTCCTTGGCGCGCTCGCCATCGATGCTGAAAACATTGCTCTTGGCGCTGTAAGAGCCGAGGTTGTCGACGTTGTTGCCGCTTTTGGGGCCGGAGCGAGAATCGATGACCACCACTCGGTAAGAGGGGTCATTCTTGCGGCCGACGCGCTGTAGTCTCATCTTTAACATAAATGCAGTGGCGTTAAGATAACAGATTAGCGTTAAATGTCAACTTGTGTTACGCTACGCCCAAATAATCATGTCAAATACAGCTAATTTGGAGGGTATCATCATGGTGCGCGGCAAGGGCACCGGATTCGTCGCTTTGCCGGGTTTTGAGGAGGATGTGATCATCGAGAATGGTAACTTGGGTTTCGCCCTCGACGGCGACCTGGTGGAGGTCGAACTCCTTAAAGAAGTTTCCGGGAAGCGTCGCGAAGGCAAGGTCGTTAGAGTCGTCGAACCTGCACGGGTGGAATTCGTCGGCACGGTCAAGGACCGTTCGATCGAGACCGCGGCCATCTCCAATCACTACCTGCGCGAGCAGGCGGCTCGAAAGAACCGTTATTATCTCCAGCCCGATAGTCGGCGCGTGCACGTGAAGATAGCGCTCCAAGACGACGCCGCCCAACATGTCGGCATGAAAGTGGTCGCCAAGATCGTCAAATGGAGCGATCCCGCGATGGAGCCTTTGGGTGCCGTCACCGAGACGATCGGTAAGGCCGGAGATCATGAGACCGAGATGCAAGCGATTATTCGTGGTGGTGGTTTTTCACAAAACTTCCCTCCCCAGGTATCGCAAGCGGCCAAGGCTTTATATGATACCAAAGACGACATTTTCAAAGACGCGCTTAATGACTCCAAACGTCATGACATGCGCGAGGTCACGACCTTCACAATCGACCCGAAGGACGCCAAGGACTTCGACGACGCCCTTTCATTTAAAAAGTTGGAGAATGGGCACGTGGAAATAGGAGTTCATATCGCCGACGTATCGCATTATGTCCGCGAAGGTGACGAAATAGACGCAGAGGCGATGGAACGAGGCACTTCCATCTATTTGGTGGATCGCGTGATCCCGATGTTACCTGAAGTTTTATCCAATGATCTTTGTTCGCTTAGACCGAACGAAGACCGACTGGCTTTTTCGGCCGTTTTCACACTTGATCGAGATGCCAACGTTGTCGCCGAGTGGTATGGACAGACCGTCATTCATTCCGATCGTCGTTTCACTTACGAAGAGGCGCAAGAAGTCATAGACAAAGGCGCGGGCGATTTTCACGACGAGCTGGCCGAGATGATGGCCTTGTCTCGTGTCATCAGAAAGCGCCGTTTCGAGGAGGGCGCCATCGCCTTCGAACAGCCGGAGGTCAAATTCGAACTCGATGACAAAGGTGTGCCGATCCGCGCCTACGTCAAACACCGCACCGAGACCATGATGATGATCGAGGATTACATGCTTTTGGCGAACCAGAGCGTGGCCACTTACATCTATAAACTGTCGCAGGATAACGGCCGCGACGCCGCCTTCATCTATCGCGTGCACGACCTCCCCGATCCGGAAAAGATCGAGGACCTCGCTACATTCATCAGGGCGCTAGGTTACGAATTCCGCACCGATAAAGGTGCCGTCAAAGCGCGCGACATCAATAAACTACTGAAGGACATCGAGGGTAAGCCTGAGGAGGCGCTCATCAAGACCGCCACCATTCGTTCGATGGCCAAGGCTGTTTACTCCACTAAGAACATCGGCCATTTCGGTTTGGCTTTCAAGTTCTATACCCACTTCACTTCCCCGATCAGACGTTATCCGGACTTGATGGCACATAGATTGTTGCGCCGACATCTCGATGGTTCCACTATCGCCGGTCAGGAGATCGCCCGTTTTGAAAAAATGTCCGTTCAATCTTCAGAGCGCGAAATGGAAGCGGTACGCGCCGAGCGCGACAGCATCAAGTACAAGCAGGTGGAGTTTATGGCGCCGAAGCTGGGTCAGGAGTTTACCGGTATCATTTCCGGTGTTTCGGACTGGGGTATCTACGTCGAGGAAAAAGAATCGAAGTCTGAGGGTATGGTACGCCTTTCTTCCATTCGTGGTGACTATTATGAACACTTGGCCTCCGCCTACACCATTAAGGGTCAGCGTACCGGCAAGACCTATCGTCTGGGTGACGAGGTGAGATTCAAGGTGGTCGGAGCCAATCTCGAGGAAAAGCAGTTGGACTACCAGCTAGTGTAGGATCGTTGGAAAGTTTGTAAAAGAAAAACCGGCGCGTGGGACGCGCCGGTCTTGAAATTGCAGTTGGGCGATCAGCGAAGCCGTTCGAACAGCCAGTTGCCGCTGACGATGACCGCGACCTCTTCTCGCATGTAGGTGAGGATGATCTGGTCGAGGATGCGCTCGTTGAAGCCTACGTCGCAGAGTTTTCCGATGCCGAAAAGTAACGAGAACGGGATCGGCACGCTTTTCTTCCGCTTCTGGCCGACGAGAGACATCATGTTGGCTATCGGGATGAGGAGAAGTGTGTCATGCTTCCGGGGGATCGACAGGATCGTCCCCACGGCGATGTCTTCTCGCTGGATCTTGTAGAGGCGCGCGTCCCTGATCTTCAGTTTGCGCGTCTTGAGGATTCCCGCGATGGCCTTCAGGTCAGACCTCTTGGTGGTCTCGCGACCACCTTGGAGAGAGCCCGGTTCTGCGTATGGTTTGACGTACAAGTATAACCTCCTGGTGGTGTGAACTTAACTTTATAAGTGTAGCATAAATTAACTCTTTTGTCAATCATCGAAACTTTTACTTTCTTGATATTGTTTAATAGGAAAGAAAGGAGGTGATGTAAATGCGCAAGTTGGATGTTGTGTTGAGTGGCAGTGATTCTGTGGCCCTGAGCCGGGAGTCGATGCGACTTCAGCAGGCGTTTGTCGATGCCGGCTACGCTTTTGAGATCAACTACCAACACGGTCGCTTCGCTCAATTCTTCGTTGAGGTCAACTGTTGCGCCGAGCATTTCGAAGCGGCGTTACGTAAGTTGGCATTTAGCGTTGAAGTGAGAGAGGATGTACTTCAAGCAACAAAAATGGAGGAATGTCATGACTGCCAAACCATATCGGTGGCACAATGACAACAGCCCGGAAACGACGTCTTGTTTTCAACACAAGTACGCACGTCCGGGCTTCGTCGCCTCCGGCTACTTCGCGACCGCTAGAGCGTCGGTGAGCTTGACCGATAACAACTTAGACACACCATCGCCACCCATAGTGACTCCATAGAGAATGCCGGCGCGGGACATGGTCTCGCGATTGTGCGTAATTAAAATAAGTTGCGATCTTTTGGCCAAAGCTTCGATGATGTCTCCATAACGACGGCTATTGGCTTCGTCGAGAGCCGCGTCGGTCTCGTCCAGAATAACGAATAGAGGCGGATTAACCTGACTCATGGCGAAAATGAGCGCGATCGAAGTGAGCGCGCGCTCGCCGCCCGAGAGCATGTCGAGCCCTTTCACGCGTTTGTTTGGTAACTTGACCCCTATCTCGATGCCGTTTTCCGCCTTCTCGGCTACGATCGACTCCTCCGATTCAGCGACCTCCTCGGCCTCGTTCTCGCTCGCGCGCTTACGCTTATCGATTTTCACCTTAGTAAGCTCTGCCGAGCCACCGCCGAACATCAGCACGAAGAACTTGTTGAATTCCAAACTGATCTTGTCGATGCCGCTGCCGAAACGTTCCTCGAGTTCGCCACCAAGTTCGTCTATAAGCTCTTCTAGTTTTTCCACCGAGGCTGAGAGGTCGGATAGTTCGTGAGCCAAGAAATCATCACGCTCTTTAACGGTCTTATACTCGTTTTCCAATTCAACGTTCGCACCACCGAATTCCTCCAGGCGGATCTTTAATTTCTCAAGCTGGCGACGCCTTTCTATCTGTTTCGACCGGTCCTCATCTGCGATCTCGGAAGCACTAAGACCTCTGCCATTCTCTACGACGTCGAACGTGAGATAGTCGGTGGCGGCGCGACCGATCAAAACGACCGCTTCCTGCAATTCCCGTTTGAAATCTTCCTGATCACGGTCATAGGTGTGTCGCTCGATCTCTAATCGGCTAAGTTCTCCCTCGATCTCACGGCGTTCATTAACCAAACGGAAGACCTCGCGCTCGGCCTCTCGGCTGTCACTTTGGTCGACCTCAATGTCGTGCTGTATCTGGCGGTAAGCGGTGTCCGCCGCTGTCTCTGCCGTCTCGGCCAAGCGCAACCGCTCCGTCAGTGCCGCGCGCCGGCCGGCCAGCGCTTTCTGTTCCCTCTCGAATTCCCCGAGTTCATCCTCCGCTTTGTCAGCGGTCGCGCGATTAAGGAATTGACGTAAGGCTCTAACGGCGTCTTGCAAGGAGCGGCGCATCAGACCGACGTCGTCGCTCACTGCCGCTCTTTCGACCTCCCTCTCGATCGACATGACTACCTTCTCCAATTCAGCGGCGGACACGGTTCCGGAATCGATCACGGACCGTACGGACCGCTTTTGATTTATTTGTCGTTCTAAGAAAGTCAGTTGTCCTTCGAGAGTACCGACCTCCCGTAATAGATCCTGTCGCTCTTGACGTCTGGCGGCCAATTGTCTCTCGGCCTCCACGAGTTTATCGCGCTCTTTTTCATGCTCCTTCGACTCCAATACGGTCCTGGCTCTCGTGAGCGCGGTCTCGATCTCAGTAAGTTTGGCATTGAGGGGTTTTGCCACTGAGTTCATCCTCTCTACCCAATTTTTCAAATAGGTGTCTTCGCGTTTGAGATATTCGGCGTAAAGTGATTTAAGACGATCGCGTTCTTCCGCGGCACGTTCGAGTTTCTTGACCTGCTTCTCGAGGAAACGCAAGTGCGGAGCGACTTCGCGCCGTAGGCTCTCGACCTTGGCGATGTTCTCTTTGGTCTTTTCGAGTTTCTTTTCGGCTTCAGTCTTCTTGAGTTGAAAAACCTTTAGACCGAGGGCATCTTCGATCATTTCCCGCCGTTCTTTCGGAGTGGCAGAAAGGATACGATCGGCCTCACCCTGCGAGATTATATGATGTCCAGATGGACCGATGTTGGCTGCGGCCAGTACCTCCTGGACGTCTTTGAGCCGCACTCTACTGCCATTGATAAGGTATTCGTTCTCGCCATCGCGATTGACCACGCGCTCGAGAACGATCTCGTCGAAATCCACCGGAAACACTCGCTTAGCGTTATCTAGTGTGACGGACACGGACGCACGGTTCCCTCGACTAACCTGATCGGAGCCGCCCCAGATCATGTCCTCACCCTTCTTGCCGCGCATCTTAGAGGGAGATTGTTCACCTAAAACGAAACGGAACGACTCGGCCACATTCGACTTACCTGAGCCGTTCGGTCCGACGATGCCGGTGATGGGAGACGAAAACTCCAGCTCGCCTTTTTTGGCGAATGATTTGAAACCGTTGATGGTCAGGTGCTTGAGGTACATCCTTTGAGAGCGGTTAATTGGTACAGGTCCCGTAATTCATATAATAGGTGTTCGTCAAACTGCTGTGCAAGCTAGAAGGGACCGAATTAAGGGCCGCCTCGTAGGCGTCCGCGTGACCATCGTTAGGGTTTTCCAAATGAGCGAACAAACAGGTGCCCGCTGTGGCTCCGCCGGTTTTAAAATAGTTCATATACTGCCGTTGTGTGCCAGAACCAGAGCTTCCAGCCGGTACTAACGGGTCGTGCAGGACCACGCTCATCAGTCCCAGATCGACCAACTCATCGGCTATAGACTCAGGGTAATTAGTACCTTCATAGGCAAACCAACCTTGTCCGTTACTGCCTGCGCCAGCGATTTGGTAAGTCTGATTAGTTACCGCATAGATATGCATCGCCGCCTTAGCTTGCTCGAGATCTGAGATGCGCACTTTGTCGCGGGTGTTTTTACGAGCGGTGTCCACTGAAACCAGCACTACCGCGGTCAGAAGACTGATAATGGCGATCACTACCAATAATTCTATTAAAGTAAAACCCCGGCCTCTCAGTCGAGAGTTTGCGGCACGTAACAAGCGATTCATATGGTCATATTTTAGCGCAATACCATCGCTGTGTCTTTCATGACTGTGAACGGCGGCCGCCGTTCACAGTCTCTAGAACCTAAAACCTGCGACCTAGCACCTTCGAATCACCACTCTTTTGCCTCGATGGCATTCTCGGCCGCGTCTTGCTCGGCTTCTTGCTTGGAACGTCCCTGCCCCTCGGCGATCTTATCGTTACGCAAGTAGACTCCAACCGTAAATGTGCGGTCGTGATCCGGACCGACTTGGGATATGAGTTCGTACGTGGGAGTGATGGAAACTTTATCCTGTGACAATTCTTGGAAGCGACTTTTAGCGTCCTGCCAAAGGCGTTTTTCGACGATCTTATCCGTCTTTTGAAATAGTTGATCTCCGATGAATCGACGGGCTTCGTCGTAGCCCAGATCTAGATAAATGGCGCCGATGACCGCCTCGAAAGCGTTCGCTAGAATATACTGGCGGGCTCGGCCGGTATCTTTGGCTTCGCCTTTGGACATAAGGAGAAATTCGTTCAGACCCATTTTTTGCGCGGACTCGGAAAGTGACACGGTGTTGACGAGAGCCGCTCGAACCGCTGTCAGCTCACCCTCGGGCTTTTCCGGATACTTCCTGTACAGATAATCCGTCACAACGAGTTCTAAAACGGCGTCGCCCAAAAACTCCAAACGCTCGTTGTGATCTTGAGTGGCCTCGCGATGCTCATTAAGGTAGGAACGATGAGTGACCGCCGAAAGCAACAGGCGTTTATCGCTGAACGATGCTTCGAGTATGCGCTCCAGTTTATCGAGGTTTTCCATGGTTATGAATGAATGATCCATAAACCATAAATCATAATGCAATTTATGAATTACAATTTACCTTATGACTTATGACTTATTGCTTATAACTTCTTCCCCACCAACATCGTGACCGCCTTGGTGACTATAGGCAATATATCCTCATAAAAATTAAGGTCAAGTATCTCGGCCACTTTGAACCACTTGGCGTCATCCAAGCCGCCTTTATCTTCCAATTTCAGCTCGACATAAGGCGCAGATGCCAAGAAGTAAGTCACCTGTTTTCGGTGCTTTCCGATATCAGGCTTATTGGCGACGTATTCATTTTTACCTAATTCTGCTTCTACGGTTATATCGAGTCCTATTTCCTCTTTTATCTCCCGTTTAGCCCCTTCTTCGGCTGTTTCGTCCGCTATCTCAGGATTATCCCCTATTTTTCCCTTAGAAAGAGTCCAGTGTCCAAAAATGTCATGCACCAAGGCTAGATACATTTCGCCCTCGTGCACGGCATATACCACCGCTCCGGCGAGCCGGACCACTGGCATTTTATCGAAAGGCACGTCTTTCTTCTTTTTGGTGATCTCATCCTTCCCCGGTTCCCCGATCTCTTTATACACCGCTCCCAACACGCCGTTGACGAAGCGGCCGGAATTCTCCCCGCCAAACTGCTTGCCCAACTCTATGGCCTCATTTATAGCCACCTTCGCCGGCACTTCTTTGCGGTCGGAAAAAAGCAGTTCATAAAGACCGAGACGCAGGATATTGCGGTCGATCGGCGATATTCGGTCTATCGGCCACTCAGGGGCGGCCTTTTCGATAACAAGATCTAACTCCTTCTGCTTCTGAAGGACGCCGTCAAGTAGTCGGCGCATAAAAGGTTCGTCGCTCTTGTTGCGCGCGAATTCTTCGATGTTTCTAATTAAAATACTATCGACATCGGCCTTGCCGTTGCCGTTTTGGTCCCACTCAAAGAGAGTTTGAAGAACGATGGATCTCGAAAGATGTCTATTTGCCATTCCGAACTTTGCTTATCGCTACCTCAGATGATAGCACGCCTTCGTAAACAAAAGCCCCTTTTTACAGGGGCTCCTGTGAATTATTTTCCCTTTTCCTCTACTTCAGAAGTCTGGCCCTTGATGGCCTCACGCTTCATCTTCATGCGAGTCTCGCGCGCCTCCTTTTTGGCCTTGAGATCGACGACCTGACGGCCGTTGTAAAAACCGCACTCGAGGCACATATGGTGCGGACGGTGAGTGGCACCGCAGTTCTTGCAGGTAGCCAAAGTCGGCGCTTTGAGGGCGTGGTGACTGCGGCGATTAGCGGTATGCGACCGCGTATGTCTCATTCGGACGACCATAATGTCAGGTTAAAGGTGTTAGCTTTTAGGTTATAGGGGGCGGCTTCGCTTAGCCCATCCATAACAATGCCGCCAACTATAGCAGATTAAGTATAAAAGTAAAGACCCGCGTCGTTTAGGGCGACGCGAGTCTGGATGGCGACCTTGGTCACCTGGCGCTATGAGCGCTTGACTGGCTGATTCAGGAGGAGCGTCATGCCCACTGCCCTGGCCAGCCCGAGATAGAGAATCGATGTCGGAAAACTGGATGTGCTCGATGTAGATTTCGAGCCATGCGTCTCCAACAGTTTGTCTGGGGTGCGGGAATTCATGCCGTCACCTTTCTCAGCATGTTCCCCTCCATATAGTTGGGGCATGCGCCGACCTCCGGTGCCGGCTTGGTGATGCCGACCGGGTTGTCCGGGTCGGGATCCTTGTCCAGATTGCATCGGACAAAGAATTCGTTTCCTCGCCAACCTCCTCCTCGGTGGTGAACGCAGTCTGCCGTGCAGGCAGTCAAAGGCCTGCGAAAAGCGACTGCATTCTGGTGAAGATAATGGATATTACTCAATTTTCTCTCCTGCTTTTTGTGTGCTTTGGGCGCTTCTGCCCCCACAACATCATAACACGAGTTTTAATTTTTGCAAATTCCGACAGAAGGTCACTCTATGGATTTCTGACAGACCATGTTCCCTTATTAAGTCGCAATGTTTCTTGGTGCCGTAGCCCTTATGGATCTCAAAGCCGTAGGCGGGATACTGGGTCGACATACGGGTCATATATCGATCGCGCGTCACTTTGGCCAGGATGGAAGCTAGTCCGATAACCCTTTCGGTCGCGTCGCCTTTGATGATGGTCTCTTGGGCATACTCGGCCGGAGCTTTCAGTCCTCCGTCTAACTTCACCATCGCCAGGTCCGAAAGAGGCGCCGTTATCATACGGTTAACCGTATGATAACGGCGCTCAAGAACGGTCAAAGATCGACGTAGTGCAGTATCGATCGATGGAACGATACCGATCTTATCTATTATCGTCTCGCCTGTCATCGATACCTTCCAGTCAATGACGCCGTCGAGACGCAAGTTACTTGCCAGCCGAAAGATCGCTTCGCGATCTTTCGGCTTCAATGCCTTCGAATCTCTCACTCCCGGTAATAATGTCCAATCGAATTCGACCGGTACCATCGCCACCCCTACGGCGACCGGCCCGGCCAACGGTCCTCGACCGACTTCGTCTACACCTACTAGAAATCGTTGCTTATTCAGAGTCATAATGATACCCACTTCATCCACTTCTTACAGAAGCTGTACACTCGTTGGCCATTTTACTCCAAGTTTTCGTAAAATAACTCAACGAGTCTTGCGACGGTCCCCCGGACCGTCTCACCGACCAACCATTTCATAATTTGCTACAATGTTACCACTTATGAGCGGAAAGCAGTTGTCGGCGGAATTCATACATCTCCACGTCCATTCTCATTATTCGCTTCTAAACGCCCTGCCGACACCTAAGGAGCTGGCTTCGGCGGCCAAGACGGATGGCCAGGACGCGCTGGCCTTGACCGACAACGGCGCTTTGTATGGCGCCATAGATTTCATGAAGGCCTGCAACGCGGCCGAGATCAAACCGATCATCGGCCTAGATGCCTTTTTGGCGCCGAGGACTCGCTTCGACAAAGAAGCGCAAATAGACAAACCCAGGAGTCGTTTGGTCCTTCTGGCCAAGAATAATGACGGCTACCGAAATCTGATCGAGTTGGTGACCCGCTCCTACATCGACGGTTTTTACTATCGTCCGAGAATAGACCAAGAACTTTTGGAAAAACATCACGGAGATCTCATCGCCATCATCCCTTCCTTCGCCGGCGAAGTGGCGCAGGCGCTCAAAAATAGAGACGCGGAGCGCGCCGGCGAACGTCTCGATTGGTACCGCCGTTTATTTGGCGATGACTGTTACTTGGAAATTACCGATCATCCTGAGATCCTCGACCATAACGACAACCAAGAGCGGCTTCGGGCGCTCGCTCTCGAGACGAAGACGCCTCTGGTCGCGGCTCACGACGTATATTATCTGCGCCCGGAAGATCGTGTCGCCAGGGAGACGATGCTCAAGATCCAAAATGGTGGCGTCGTCGATCTTTCGAGCGATCTATCGGAAGCCGAAGATTTTTCCTTCCTGAGCCAAACGGAGATGAAAGAGCGGATGAGAGATTTTCCGGAAGCGATCGCAAACAGCGTAAAAATCGCCGAAACTTGTAACGTCGAGATACCGATCGGCACGGTCTGGTATTTCCCCAATTACATAATCGAAAGCGGCAAAGAACCGGACGACGAGTTGAAAGAACTGGCCTACAAAGGCGTCGCGTGGCGCGGATTGTCGCTCGACGATCGTATCGTCAAAGAAAGACTCGACTACGAACTCGATGTCATCAAAATGAAAGGCTATGCCAAATACTTCTTGGTGGTGGGAGACCTATTACGCGAAGCGCGCGAACGCGGCATCCTGACGACCATTCGCGGTTCGGTGGCCGGCTCTTTGACCACCTACGTGCTCGGCATCACCAACGTGGACCCGCTCGATTACAAGCTTCCCTTCGAACGCTTCCTAAATCCCGAGCGTCCGTCGGCACCGGATATCGACATGGACTTCGCCGACAATCGCCGTGACGAAATCATCGAGTACGCTAAACAAAAATACGGCGAAGACAAAGTGGCCCAGATCGGCACTTTTGGTACCATGATGGCCCGTGCGGCCGTGCGCGACGTCGCGCGCGCCTTGGGTCACACTTACGCTACCGGCGACCGTATCGCGAAGCTCATCCCTATGGGCAGCCAGGGATTTCCGATGACCATCAAGAAAGCGCTAGAGATCGAACCGGAGCTCGCCAAGATATACAAAGGCGAGGCGGAAGTGCGCGAGGTCATCGACCTCGCTAAGATGATCGAGGGCCGCGTGCGGCACCTGGGGGTTCACGCCGCCGGCGTGGTGATCGCGCCCGAACCTTTGAATCACTTCGTACCCGTCCAGCCCGACCCGAAGACCGGCAAACTCATCACGCAGTACGAAATGCGTTCGGTCGGCGAGGATGGCGTGGGACTCCTAAAGTTCGATTTTCTCGGTATCAAGAACTTGGCCATTCTGGCCGACGCGGTGAAGCGAGTGCGCAAGATCCGCGGCATCGAAGTCGATATCGAGAACATACCGCTCGACGACAAGAGGACTTTCGAAATGCTGGCACGCGGTGAGACCATGGGCTTGTTCCAATTGAACGGTTCCGGCATGACGGCGTTTTTAAAACAGCTTCGACCGACCACCATTCACGACATCAACGCCATGGTGGCGCTCTATCGCCCCGGCCCGATGGAGTCCATACCGCAGTACATCGAACGCAAGCATAACCCGATGTTGGTTTCCTACCTCGATCCACGTCTCGAGACCATTTTGGACCGCTCCTATGGCGTGATCACTTACCAGGACGACGTCATGATGACGGCGATCACCCTGGCTGGCTATTCTTGGCTCGACGCCGACAAACTCAGGAAGGCGATGGGAAAGAAAATTCCCGAGGTCATGGAGGCAGAAAAGGAAAAATTGCTCAAGGGATTCGTCGAGTATGGAAGACTCACACCGCAAAAAGCCGACCAACTTTGGAAACTCATCGAACCCTTCGCCGCTTACGGTTTCAATAAGGCGCACGCCGCCTCCTACGGCCGTGTCGCCTATCAGACCGCCTATATGAAGGCTAATTATCCGGTCGAATACATGTCGGCGGTGCTGACGGCCGATTCTGGCGACACCGAGAAGATCTCCGAGATCATCCACGAGTGCGAGCGTATGGGTATCGAGGTCTTGCCGCCCGACATTAACGAGAGTTTCGCCGCTTTCTCCGTCGTGCCCGAAAGCGGCAAGATTCGTTTCGGATTGACGACCATCAAAAATTTCGGTGAAGGCATCGCCGACGCCATTATCGAAGAGCGAAAGAAGAACGGACCATACCAGTCACTCTCGGACTTCCTTTCACGAGTGCACGACCGCAATTTGAACAAAAAGTCGCTCGAGGCCTTGGTGCAAACCGGGGCTCTGGATCGCTTCGAGGACCGCGGAGTTATGTACGGAAATATCGATAATCTGCTCTCTTTCAACAAAGCCGAGGTATCGGCCAAGGAGGCCTCACAGGACTCGTTGTTTGGCGGCGGATTCGCCGCCGTCTTGCACCTCGACCCCTCTGCCGAAGTGTTAAACAAAGTAAAGCTAACTTGGGAAAAGGAGCTTCTGGGAGTCTACGTGTCAGGACATCCTTTGGACGAATACGAGAAGGAGTTGAGTCGGCCACCACGTATTCCAATAGTGGCGATCAAACAGGCGGTGGCGAATAAGGAAGAGATCAATATCGTCAGAATGAAAGGTGGCGTGGTCACTGCCGGTATGATTGAAACCGTGCGGGAACTGCTCACTAAGAAAGGAGAACGCATGGCTTTTGTTCAACTCGCTGACAAGGAAAGTCAGATCGAGATGACGGCCTTCCCAGAGACCTACCGTGCCCTACAGGATGTGTTGAAGGTATCCAATTGCGTCGCCGTCAAAGGCAAGCTTCAGCTCCGTAATGACGAGCCGACCATTTTGATCGATAATGCCAAACTCCTCTCAGAAGACAGTGCAAAGTGAGTCATTATGATACGGTTAACCGTATTATAAGCACGTTGGAAAACCCTTCTATTGCGCGACATGGCGGTTATCTGATACTATCCATGTATACGGAGATCGCCGCGGCTACCAACCGCGGGTCTAAAGACGCCGCTTTGGCCCAATCCGCCCAAATAAGTCGATAAATTAGTCTGACTAATTTATCGAGAAGTCCGGTGGAACCGCGATTAGAAAAGATCGCCCGGGCAAAAATTCAAGGATTTGAATTTTTGCCCGGGCGTTTTTCGTTCCCATTATCAAACTTTAAGCAAATTACTATGGAAGAAAGAGATCATAGGCAGTTAGGCAAAGAGCTTGACCTGTTCTCCTTTTCGGAGCTGGTTGGCCCCGGATTGCCGCTTTGGACCCCTAAAGGGACCATCCTTCGTCAAGAGATAGACAAGTTTATCTGGCAGCTGCGCGAGGAACGCGGTTATCAGCGCGTTACTATCCCTCACATAACCAAGAAAGACCTATACGAAACCAGTGGTCACTGGGAAAAGTTCTCCGAAGAGCTTTTTAAGATCGTTTCTCGAGAAGGTCGAGAATACGCCCTTAAGCCCATGAACTGCCCTCACCACACTCAGATATTCGACCGAAAACCTCACAGTTATCGTGAGATGCCTCAACGATACGCTGAAACGACCATGGTGTACCGAGATGAGCAGTCAGGCGAGCTTGGCGGGCTAACGCGAGTGCTCTCCATCACTCAAGACGACGCGCACGTCTTTTGCCGACATAGCCAAGTCAAAGAAGAGTTTCTGAAGATCTGGGACATCGTTGACCTCTTTTACAAGACCTTTGGTTTCAAGCTTCGCGTACGTCTGTCTTTCCGTGACCCGGCCGCTCCGGAAAAATATTTGGGTACTTCTGAAATTTGGGATAAGGCCGAGGGAGAGCTAAGAGCGATGGCCGAAGAAAGAGGCGCTGATTTCTTTGAAGGTCCCGGCGAAGCGGCTCTCTATGGTCCAAAACTCGACTTTATGGGCAGCAACGCGGCAGGTCGTGAGTGGCAGGTGGCGACCATACAACTCGACATGAACATTCCTGAACGGTTTGATCTGGTTTGTACCAATGAAAAGGGCGAGCGCGAACGCATTGTAATGATCCATGCGGCCATCGCCGGATCTTTGGAAAGATGCGCGGCGGTGCTGATAGAGCATTATGGCGGCGCTTTCCCTCTCTGGCTTTCTCCAGAACAGGTGGCGATTATCCCGGTGTCTGAAAAGCATGCAGATTACTCCAAGGAATTGCACGAGAAGCTTAAAATTGCCGGTATCAGATCCGTGCTCCAGGATGAAAATGATTCGCTGGGTAAGAAAATCCGTAACGTTAAGCAGGCCAAACTCCCGTACTTTATCGTTATTGGCGATAAAGAAATTGAAAGCGGCAAGTTACCACTCGAGAACCGGGCGGGTGAAAAGATTGAGCTTGATATAGATGCCCTAGTGGCCAAGTTGTCGACTGAGATTAAGGAAAAGGTCATTTAGTAAAAGACGATCAGGGGCACGAAAAAACCGGACACATGTCCGGTTTTTTCGTGCCCTACTCCACTTCTACCCTAGATAATCGGGCTTTTCACCGATCGGTAGATTGGGAGGGGTGTCGTCAGAGTGATAGCTGATCTCTGGCGCTGAGAGCGGAGCGACCTGCTCGATTATTTCGAGTTCGGGCCCGCGTACTTCGCTACCAGCGCTTCTACTTTTTTTCGGTTCTCGAGGTCGGTTTCACTCATACCTGCCTGCTGGCCGTAGAGTGAGAATCCGAGAATAGATCCCTTCTTGATGACCAAGATATAGGCTACGAAGAGTGCCCAGAGGGTCAAGATGGCGTAAAAGAGGAAGGTAAGGAAAGTTCCTGCTTCGAAGCCGGTGTAAGGCACGGAAGCGAGAGCGATCACATACCCCTGATCGCGTTTCTCGTAGATAGCGATATCGTCGACATCCACGTCCACGCGACAGGTGCGGCTACCGCCATCGACACCACCAGCGGTCAAGGTGAACTCGGTAGACTGATTGATCACGATGTCGATCGATCCATCGAAGTAGCGCTTGCGCTCGCTCTTGGAGTAATTGTCGGTGTCGAATACGGTCTTGCCATGATCGTCGCGGATGCGAATATCGTCGACATTGGTGGTTTCCCAAGAAAGGGTGACGCGCTCACCACGCTTGACGCGATCCTTGGAGATCTCCAGGTCACATCGCGGCGTACGACGATCATCGTCATCTTCGTCTTCGTCGACTCTCACGGTGACGGTACAGGTGTCTTCCTGGCCATCGAGGTTGCGAGCGCGAAGGGTGTAGGTAGTGTCGTCGTTGACGGTCACGGTGGTAGAACCGTCGTCAGACACATCGCCAACGTTAGGGCTGATGGTCACACGATCGGCATTGGTGGTCTCCCAAGAAAGGGTGACGCGATCGCCTTCCTCCACATCGTCATCGCTGACGCGAAGGTATTCACAACGAGGAGCATCATGTTCCACCGGCTTGGTGGTGATGGTAACGGCACAAGTGTCATTGCCGGTCGCGCCTACGGCCGTGAGGGTGAAGGTTCTGTTGGAATCCACGAACACGTTTTTGGAGCCATTGGCGGATACGGTACCGACGCCGTTGTTGATGCTGACCGAGCTAGCGTCCTTAGTCTCCCAAGATAGGGTGACGGTTTCGCCATCGGGATGAACCACGGTCTTGTTGGCGTTAAGGTAAAGGCACTGAGCCGGCTTTTCGTTCTGAGGCTCTACGGTCACGGTCACGGTACAAGTATCGTTGCCACCGGTACCGACCGCGGTCAAGGTGAAAGTACGAGTCGAAGGCACGAAGACGGTCTTCGAGCCGTCGGCCGAGACGGTACCTACACCGTTGTTGATCGATACTGAAGTGGCATTAGTAGTAGCCCAAGAAAGGGTCACGTTGCCGCCACCATAAGGAAGAGTGGACTTGTTGCTAGTGAACGAGTCGCAGGTAGCCGGTGTAGTTACCGGAGGCTCCACGGTCACCTTTACGACACACGTAACGTTCTTGTCATGGAACTGAGGTACCACGGTCATAGTGAACGTGGTGGTCTTGGTCACATGAACGACGGTCGAACCGTTTCGCTCCAAGTTGCCGCTGACGCCAGTGATATTGACGAAGTAGGCACCGGAGGTCTTCCAGGTCAAGGTGACATCGCCACCGCCCTGAGGAAGAGTGTTCGGGCTAGCGGTAAAGGATACACACTGAGCCGGGTAGCTAACCGGGGGAGTGTCAGGAGACGGAGAGTACCCGCCGTCGGAACCGCCACCGCCGCAACAGCCATCGCCATAACCACCCGTGTCCCAAGCGAGTACGGTGTTGTTAGGCAATACTACGAAAATTCCAACCGCGATGAACGCAAAAAGGGAAAGCTTTACAATGTTGTTCATAAATAATTTGTTTTACTAATACCACCGGATCATTCCGGATAATGAAGACGAAACCTTCGTTTCGTCACCAACATCCATAATGTTCGTTTGGGCGGCCGCGGGACATTGTCCCGCGGCCGCCATTCTTACCAATCGCAACCCAGCTGTTTTTTCCACTGGGCGGCGAGCGCGGCCGGGAATGGAGGCGCATATCCAGCTGCGGCGCACTGCCGCCACCTGTTCATGTCCTCCCGGAGTTGCCGACAGCACTTGGCACACTCCGCCATCTCCTTTCCGTTCGCGCCCAGTACGTCGTAGGCGCGGCAACGCCTGGCGTTTCCCTCCTGCTCGCGAGACGCCTTGGCGCAGGACGACGCACTGACCGGACCCCATTGGGGTCCGCCGCGCGCGGCGTCGTCCTGCTCGTGGGCCTTCCGTTTGACGATCACGACGCAGGAGGCCTGCGCGAGATCGTAGACGAAACCTTTTCGACAGGACTGACCCGCCTCGGCCGAATTGTCGAGGGCAAGAATTCCGAGGAAGAAAGCCGCGACGGCGGTGAAGAGATTGCGCATCTGTACGCCCCCTTGGTTTGAGTTGAGAGAGAACTTTGGGTGTTAATCTAATTTACATCCAAAAGAACTTTATACTTATATCTTAGCATATTTGCCCCTAAATGTCAACCCCACTGGGTAGAGCTGAATTTAGGTAGCAAAAAGGCCCTTATTATAGGGCCTTTTTGGAGACCAGTACGGCCTCGACGATGAAACGATCTTCTTTGGCGCCGAAGGTGTTACAAGTCGCTAGAGTGAGCTTTTGGCCAGTGGACTTGGTCGGAATAGTGACGTTACTGGCCTTGGCCTGGTATACCCTATCCACGCGGTAGGTATATTGATAATCGCGGGAGCGTATTGTAATGGTGTCACCCCACTCGAGGTTTTGAATGCCGTTGAAAGCCTGATAGTTCTTGTTGAAGACGTTCTTGAGGTAGCTAGAGTGACCCAAGATAAGCATGTTGCCATTCTGCTCGTTTAGATCGGCGGAGTCTGGATGACGTACCACACCCTTTAAAAGCGCGGCGTCGAGGTCGGCGACGGAACGAGAGGTCGGATTAAGGACGTTGATCGTGCGACCCAAGCTGTCGAGAGTGATGCTGACAGGATACGGCTCGTTCCAAGTAGTGGCCGGTTCGATCTCGGTCTCTTTTTCGACCTCCTGATCTACAGTTTCCTTTACGATAGGGATAGAAGAAGTAGCCGCCTCGTCGGTCTTTACCGGTTCGGGAACGAAATCGATGTAGTAGAGAAAGCCGTAGCCGATCGACATCACTACGAAGAAAACTCCGAGGAAGGCCCCGGCTCTAGGTATGATCTCGTCCACCAAGCGGTTGATGTTCATGTGAGTCATATAATACACGAAATAAGTGGTTTGTCAAGGTGGCATATTCATCTCGCTGATGCATGATAGACGCAGTTGTGCCCTCAAGAAGGTTTTCAAGAATGTTTTCTTGACAAATCTATATTATTATGTATTATATCCGGCATTCTTTAACAAAGCCGAATCAATTCCTATGAACGAGATGAATCGAGAAGAGAGTCCATTGGCCAATTTCATGGCCGCCGTGGGCCTTGTGGTCATGATCTGCCTTTTGGCCTGGCTGGCCGTGCAGTTCGTACGTCTGGTACCGAGCGTGTTTTCGAAGTTGGCCGCCGTGTTCGAAGAGAATCAGCGCGAGCTACAGGAGAAAGCCGATGACAATGAAGTGGTGGTGGTCAATGACGGTAGCAATGATTCCGAGGGATCTGATATCGAGGGAGAGACCCCTACCAGTGGTTCTGATACGAAGGTCGACGACGAGATCGTCAAGGATTCGGATTCGACCTCTGTCGTTCCAGAGAGTAAGCCGACGACTCCGACTCCCGCGCCGGTGACTTACAAAACCGTTGTTACCTACAAGCAGCCCGTATCTGACCCTAACGGATATGTCGACCTTTTCGCCAGCTTCGCTGCCGTCGGTACCATGACAGCAAACGGTAGATTCTTGGCCGCGGATCACCTCAATGAGGACGAACCCGGCGCTTTCCAATTCAAAGTGAAGAACAACGGTACTAAGACCTCGGGTGAGTGGCGTTTCAAGATCGAATTGCCGAACGGCAATGAGATCGAGTCACAGCCTCAGAGGCCGCTTGGGCCGAGCGAAACCTCCACTCTCACCATCGCTTTCGATGGTATCGAAGATCGAAATGATCGCGATATCAGCATCGAGGTCACCACTAATGGCGACATAAACACGACCAACAACAGTTTCAAGGTGCGCGTAGATGTGAAGTAAGTGTGCAGGACGCGGAAAAAAGGGCCGGCGATAGCCGGCCCTTTTTGCGCGTCAGAGACTAAATATCCAAATTGGCCATTCTAGCGTTCGATTGGATAAACGACTTTCGGTTGGCGACGTCGGTACCCATCAGAATGTCGAACACCCGATCGGCCTCCTCCGCGTCTTCGATCTTTACCTGCTTCAAGACGCGATTCTCCGGATTCATGGTGGTCTCCCAAAGTTCCTCGGCGTTCATTTCGCCCAGACCCTTGTAGCGTTGGATACGCATTTTCGATGACTTTTTGGCGGCGACTTCTACCTCCACTGATTCTTCTCCTTCCTCGGGCGCTTCTTCGGTCTCTTCTACTTCAGCCTCATCGCCGACGATACCGAATTTCTCGGCGTCGGTGTAGGCGTAGTGCACCTCCTTCCCCTTCTGGATCTTGTAGAGTGGCGGTTGGGCGATATAGATATAACCTCCCTCAATGAGCGGTCGGAAATGACGGAAGAACAAGGTGAGCAAAAGAGTACGGATATGAGCACCATCGACATCGGCGTCGGTGGCGATGATCAGCTTGTGATAACGTAGGCGACCGACATCAAAGACATCGCCGATCGCCGTGCCAAGCGCCACGACCAAGTTCTTGATCTGCTCGCTGGCTAACATCTTATCAAGACGCGCGCGCTCGACGTTTAATATCTTGCCTCGTAGCGGTAATACCGCCTGCGTCTTGCGGTCGCGACCCATTTTGGCCGAACCGCCGGCCGAGTCTCCCTCCACGATGAAAAGTTCGGAATCTTCGGCTCGCTTGGACTGACAGTCGGCAAGCTTACCAGGGAGAGACATGCCCTCGAGAGCTCCCTTGCGAAGCACGCTGTCCTTGGCCGCTTTGGCCGCCTTGCGGGCCTTGACCGCGATCGTCACCTTGCCGATGATGGCCTTGGCGTCATCCGGGTTCTCCTCTAGGAAAGTACTGAAGGCGTCGCTGAAAACCGACTCCACGGCGCCTCGTGCCTCGACGCTACCGAGTTTAGCCTTTGTCTGTCCCTCAAACTGAATCTCTGGCATTTTGACCGACACTACCGCCGTGATGCCTTCGAGCACGTCCTCCCCGGTAAAAGCATCATCCTTCTCCTTTAAGTATCCGTTTTTGCGCGCGTGGTTGTTGAGCGTGCGGGTCAGTGCGGTTTTGAAACCGGTGATGTGCGTGCCGTGCTCAGGATTGAAGATATTGTTCGCAAAAGCGGACACGCGCGGACTGATGTCGTCGGCGTACTGCAAAGCCACTTCTACCGAATAGACGTTGGGGGCCGCTTCCAATTTCTCCACGTAGAAAATGTTCTTATGGATCGGTTTCAAATGCTGGTTATTGAAAGCTACCAGAGAACGAAGCCCCTCCTCGAAATAAAAGGTCATCGAAGGCGCTTCGATCGAAAGGTCTCCCAGATACATTTGTCCTCTCGGGTCGAGACGGTCGAGGCTCTTTTCCGAAAGTTCGCGCGCATCGATGACAGTGATGCGGAGCGCTTTCACCAAATACGCCTGTTGACGCAAGTGGTTCACGATACGCTTGTAGTCATACTTGATCTCCGGGAAGATCTTAGCGTCGGCTTTGAAAGTGATAATAGTGCCATGGAGATCGGATTTGCCGACTTTCTTGACATTGTATTTAGGCTTGCCGATCGAATACTCCTGCATGTAGTAGCCGTCGTCTCGATGTACCTCGGCGATCATGTGTTCTGAGAGCGCGTTCACCACCGACGAACCCACGCCGTGGAGACCGCCGGAAACTTTGTAACCACTGTCCTCGCCGCCGAACTTGCCGCCGGCATGAAGAGTGCAGAGAATAGTCTCCAGCGCCGAGACGCCGGTCTGCTTATGCTTGTCCACCGGGATACCACGGCCATTGTCAGCGACGCGAATGTAGTCGTCGGGAAGAAGGGTCACTTCAATACGATCAGCGTGACCGCCCATGGCCTCGTCGCGGGAGTTGTCGAAGATCTCCCAGATGAGGTGGTGGAGACCATCCGGGCCGGTGGTGCCGATGTACATGCCTGGACGCTTGCGGACGGGTTCTAGACCCTCAAGCACGCTGATCGAAGAAGCGTCGTAATTCCCTTTTTTAGCCATACCCAGTAGTGAAAATCGGCATCGCGCTGACGCGCAATATAGCAATTAAATTTATTGACTTTTCTCTTCCCTGAGTCGATTTTTTCAGCCCGACTACAGTCATGCCGATTTCTACTACCGGGATAAGAAAAGCGCTGATTAAGCTCCTATATTATAGCATATCTATCGGGAAAAAACTCGCTAATTTAAACAGAAAAACTTGAACTTTTTGGCCATTTGTGACAGATTTGCGGTCGGATAAATCGGAGGTTTGAAATGTACTACAAAATGACGTGCCCCGCCAAGGGTGGTCGAGAATTTCTGATCGGAATTCGAACCGCTATGGCTGTCGATACATGTTTCCTGGTAGAAGCAGAGGCCGACTGGTCACCCATCGGTGGTGACTGTATAAGTCAGAGACTAGATCAATGCCTTGCCCGAAAAAATCCAGACGACAGTGATCCGGTGCCTATTTTGCAGAACTATGGCCATTTGATGCTGGCTGCGTTTACCGAGAAGCAGTTGCATCAGGCGTATCACATCGCCAAGCGATTTAAAATTTCGGAGTTCGGTCCACAGCTCCGCCTCGACAAACTCCGGGTATGGAAACGCAATGAAAAGGGGGGATGGCTTCCGATCGACTATCCTACCTGACCTCATATCCACGCTCGCGGACGGCTTGGTAGATTCCATCCATGATGGCATCCACCGCGCCGCCCTCGAGCGTTTTTTCTTTGGATTGAAACACTAATCTGAAAGCGTAGGACACCCTACCGTCTTTTTCGAATTGATCGAACAACGTCGCGCGGACACACAATGGACCGGCTTTTTCTTTAAGAAGCGCGGTGATGTCGCTCGAAGCGGTACCAGCCGGTACCCACATGGCTATATCTCTAGAGACGGCCGGATATACTGAGTATGGCTGGTAGGTAGCGTCGATCGGAGTCGGAGCCGGCTGGTATGTCTGTACTGGCGGCAATTTTGGCAATATGGCGCCGAGATCCACCTCGCATACAGCATTATCGCCTTGAAGGACCACCGCAACTCCTAAAGCTTCGCTCAGGGCCGACACCGCCTCGCTGATGGCCGGATCATCCGTTTTGGCCTTATATCCGCTCGGACTCTGCGCACCAAGGCAGAGCATAGATCGCTCCCCTTCCTCGCTGAACACTGTGCCGATCTCGAACAGTTTGATCTGGCGCAAACCCAAGACATCGGCGTTAGGCGCGTTCTTTTGCAAAGCCTCCGTCATGTTCGATCGCAGCGTACTGCGCAAATAACCCTTGTCCGCGGCGAAAGCGTTGGCAAGTTTTACCTCGTCATATTCACGGAAAGAACTGGTGTAGATCTCGGAAAAATCTAGACCGGTCAATGTCTCGCGGATCGATTCCGTGTAGTAAAAACGCTGATTTACTTCTTTTAGTGGTTCAGGTTCCGGAGTCACGGCCATCACGTGCTCATAGCCATAAACGCGACCGATCTCCTCAATGACATCCTCGGCGATCGCAAGGTCGGTCCTTTCGAAGGGCGAGATCACGGTGAAATTCTCACCATCCATCTCGTACTTCCAGCCGAACCGATCGAAAATGTCGGTCACGTCACTCGTGGCCAAATCGACTCCCAGAACACTATTTATCTTGGACAGATCGAGAGAGACCGTTCGATTCTTGGTGTCGTCGGCAACGTCGGTCTCAGTGTAACCGACAAGTTCTCCACCGGCCACTTTGAGCACCAATTTCACGACAGCCTGAATTCCGAAAGGCACCATTTCAGGCACGATGCCGTTTTCGTAACGCGCCGAGGCGTCAGAGCGTAGTTTGAGCCTCTGGGCGCCCTTTCTGGTCGACACCGGATCCCAGTTCGCCACTTCGACGACGATATCGGTCGTAGCGTCAGTGATACCCGAGTTTTTCCCGCCTTTGATGCCGGCTATCGAAAGCGCTCGGCCGTCTAGGGAGGAGATCAACGTGTCATCTTTGGTGAACGTGTACTCGTTTTCATCGAGCGCGGCCAACTTCTCGCCGTCTTTGGCCGGTCGTACCAAAATACCACCAGGGAGATTCTTGGCATCAAACGCATGCGATGGCTGTCCCAGATCGAACATGACGTAATTCGAAGCGTCGACGATGTTGTTGATGGATCGCTGACCGATGGCTTCGAGCGCGGTCTTTAGCCAATCGGGCGATGGGGCGACCTTGACGCCGCGAATCAGGGCCGCCGCGAAGCGGCGGCAATTAGGGCTTTCGATCTTTATGACGATCTTGTCTGTCTTCGGTTCGAGGACCGGCTTTATGGCGAGCGGGTCGTCTTTCAGGGGGAGATTCAAAATCACCGACAGATCCTTGGCGATGCCGCGATGCGATAAGGCCCACATGGATTTATCCGGCAAAACTTTGACATCGAGAACAGTGTCCGAGCCCACTTTTTCCGCTTCTTCTATCTCCCAAGCATGAAAGGTAAGCTTCTCGACTAACACTTCCGCTGTCGGAAGCTGACCATGGAAATATCTATTGAGCCAGTTGTAGGAGACCTTCATGATTAAAATTGATTAACGACACGAAGGTCACCGGTGTAAAAAAGCCTCACATCGTCGACACCGTATTTCATCATAGCCAATCGATCCATGCCCATACCGAAGGCAAAACCTTGATAGACGTCAGGATCGACACCAGCGGCTCGAAGTACGTTGGGGTGAACCATACCGGCGCCCATGATCTCGATCCAACGGCCGCGCAGTTTTTCCGGGGCATCGTCGCCGGTGAGTCTCATGTCCACTTCCACGCCAGGCTCGACGAACGGGAAGAACGACGGACGCAAGCGCACCTCGGTTTTACCACCGAAAAAGCGCGAGAAGAAATACTCCAGGGTGCCTTTGAGGTGACCCAGCGATACGTCTTTGTCCACCATTAAACCCTCTAGTTGGTAAAATTGAGCCTCGTGCGTGGCATCGGTAGCTTCGTTACGAAAGACCTTACCTGGTACGATGATGCGGATCGGCGGCTCGTGAGATTCCATGTAGCGCACCTGGACCGGCGAGGTGTGGGTACGGAGCACGTGATCAGGCTTGTTTTCAATGTAAAAAGTATCCTGCATGTCGCGAGACGGATGATCTTTCGGTACGTTCAAAAGATCGAAGTTGTAGCGGATCTCCTCCATTTCCGGACCTTCGGCGAAAACAAAACCGAGTTCTGAAAATATGGCGTTGACCTCGGTCATTATCTGCGACAACGGATGTCTATGTCCTTTCTCTTTTTCCATACTGATCAAAACCAACTCTGTTGTATCGATACTTGATAGAATACTTCCCCATCATATGCGTAAACAGCTCCATTAACAACTAAGGCCGACATATTTTTTCCTAACACGAGTGGTTGTCGATTCTGCCATGATCGGTCGTCGATCTCAGTGACATATATACCGTGCTTGCTGCCCAAGATGACCAGGTCGTCACTACCGGGGAAGAAGTCGAAGTACTCCACTTCCTCTCCCCCCTTGTCCATTTCGATAGTAGGATCACAGGCGGTTTCATCGTTCAGGGTCTGGACCTGAAGCTCCGGAAACTCCTGATCGTCCAGCGAAAGTGCCACTGAGGCTCTATTGTCCGCTATGCTAACGGTGCTGGTGGCCCCTGAGTAGCCAGGGAAAGCCTCGGCACAATAATAATACGGCATCGAATCCCTAGAACCTACATACGTTGCGAATATGCGTCCTTCTTCATCCTCATATAGACGCACGCCGCGGGACTCTTTGGTGGTAGTGGCGATCGTCGTCGTTGTCGAGGCTATGTTCTTAGAGGCGGCCGCCTTAGCGGATCCAGCCTGATTTTGTTGAAAGACGACCATTAGATCTTGGAACTCCTTATTTTCCTCCATGTCTGCGGCGCTGGCGCGTGGTTCGAATAAAACCTGATTCGTACTCGACGCGTTGGATAGCACGCTAGAGCTGGCGGTCAAGACGGCCACGCCAGCAGGAGTTTGCCAACGGGTGATAACCCGAACCTTAGGTACATTAGGGAAATTAAATGCCTGGGCCTCGGTGACCAGATGGGCGTATACAGGCAATTCTTTGACCCAAGTGTGATGCCCGGTCTTTTGCACGCTCACTAGGTGGGTGCCGGCATTAAGCCCTTGAGCGTAAAATGCGCGTCGGAACACTCGTGTCTCGCGTACGAGCTCATCATCTATGTATATCTCGGCGCCCGTCCTCTCGGCGGCAATGTACAGGCCGCCCGTCGAAACTAAAGAGCCTCCGCCCCACTCGAACCGATATCCAGTGGCGTACAAGTAAAGAAACGGCAACGAAGATGCAAAAACGCCCATCAAAAGGTAAAAAAACCAGTAGCGGTGGCGATATGAAAGCGGTTTTACTTGGGGAGACATATGATTAGCGTTTAGGGATTAGGGTGTCAGTGCGGTGACTCCGTCGCGCTGACTAATCCCTAAACCCTCAACCCTACACCCTGGTTTTCGGCGTGACCCAAAAGCCCATGTAGCGGCCGAACATCAATCTGGTCTGGGCGTCGAGACCAGGTACTGCGCTGAACATTATCATCGTGATCGGCACCAGCATCCATTGGACCGCCATGACCACGTAGGCGAATCGCGATCGCGATTTCGGTCTTTTAGGAGCCAAAGACAAGGATATTATAGATGATATCACGAGGCCGAACATGGCGAGGATGAGCAGATTTCTTACCACGATAGGTAAATTGTAGGATAGAACGGTCTCGTGGAATACGCGACCGCCCAAAAAGATCGGCGCCCAACCGAGAACGAACAGCATGATAGGGTTCGTCACAAGAGACCAATAACCTTCGGCTTGTTGCAGGACGATCTTTACCCTTCTGCCGAAAGGGATGTTCTTGTTCTTAGTGAAGTGATAGACGATGTAGACGAAGTTCTCTACGCCATATGTCCAACGGCGATGTTGCTTATAGATGTTCTTGACCGTATCGAAGAGGTTTCGACCAACGTTCGCATCCATGGAGACAGGATACGAAAGCGGGATAACATCATACTCCCCATTATTCGCCAACATAAGGTTCCAGTAGATGCGAGAGTCCTCACTGACCATGTTCTTCTGCCAATAATTCACTTCGCGCAATGCTTTAAACGGCACCGAATGGGACGAAAATGTAGCCATTCTTTCCGGCCGCTCCTGCTGGACCATCTCCCAAAATGTCGAAGACATGGCCACTACTCGAGACAGTGCTCCAGCCTCCCAAAGATTGTTATTAAAAAGCGGCACCGGCTGGAAGGAGCTTTTCAGAGGGCGTTCGGCGGTGAGAAAGTGCCAAACTAGGCAGTTGAAATAATCCGGATAAACGACGGTATCTATGTCGAAAATAGACACGAGCACATTCTCGTACGCGAGATTTTTAGGATCCAGCAAGCGGATCCGTGCCTCTTCGGCCGCGAAGGCGGCATTAGAACCTTTACCCGGCATTTCACCCGGCAGGTTTCTCTTGTGCGTCGTCACCAGGACGTCTCCGAAACATTCGCGCCATTTATCCTGCATCGCCTTGGCTCCCGCAGCGGCCTCATCTCCGCCAGCCTCCTCGCTCGCCAAAACGATCAAGATCTTCTTCTTATCATAATGAGAATTGCTCAGGGCCGTAAGAGAGGCATCGATAACGGCGACCGGCTCTTTATAAAAAGGCAGAATCACCAGATGGTGCAAGTGGTCGTACTCGAATCTTCCTATCAGCTCGGACCAGTCAAGCGACATATGATGACGAAGACGCTTCCAGTTGTGCCGTAAATGGTAGGACAAGAAGGCGGTCTTTAGGACCCAGTATATGGAAAAAGCGATGATGAAGTACGCCGCTAGAAAAGGCTTATAGACGGAAAGCAACACTACCCCGACCAAAGTCGCCCACGATGCCAGGCCCGGGACCATCTCCAGGAATCGATAAAGTCCGCGATCGCGCCCCTTAAGCTCGGTGGCCCTACCGACGTGAAAGTCGTCCCTCCGAGCATACGGGAGTAAGTATGATTTCTCCTCCATTGCGCCCCAGTATAGCCGATTGACCGGTTTTTTCCAGTGTGGCCGAATCACTGTGTCCTTCGGGATCTTGGAGCCACCTCTCGGGATCGAACCGAGGACCTGCGGATTACAAAGCCGCTGCTCTAGCCAGCTGAGCTAAGGTGGCGTATTAAAGAACCGTCATGTCCGTCCGTACGGACCAAAATCGACCAAATCACTCGCCTCCACTTTGATCTCCGGTCGCTTTATGTCTCACCAAGCGCGAAAGATGGGTTTCTTCATTCTTCGCGCGGATCACCTTAGCGACCACTTTATTCTTGATCTTCAGTCGATGTAATCTAGCTTCGACGAGACCGACCACCAACAACACGATACTCAGGATCTGGTGGAGAACATAGTGTAACAGAAGACGCAGCGAAGATGTACCGAGAAATCTTTTGATCCTTAAAAACAAGTTCGAATCGCTTTCCAAATAACGGTCTAGACGCAAGCGCGTATCCCGAAAGATCAGACGTCGCCCTCCGACCGCTTCGGTCCTGAACAGCAGCACGGATCCCAGAAGAGTCATTCCGCTGCCGAGCATGATGTAGATCACTATGGACATGTCGCTGACAGTGTAGCACAAAAGAGAGCCCCTGGCTCTTTTTTGTGCTATTTGACAGAAAGTCTCTTGAAATCTACGATCGATACCTTTTCACCGAATTTCTGGACCGCACCATTTACCATCTCACCGATGGTGACCTCTGGATTCTTAATGAACGGCTGTTCCATAAGAATCTGTTCCTTAAAGTAAGCATTGAGCTTACCTTCTAAGATCTTTTCCTGCATATCCGCAGGTTTGTCTTTTATATCTTCCTTGAACACTTCCTTGGCTTTGGTAATAGCCTCCTCGTTCACCTGCTCTCGAGAGACGTACTTTGGATCCTGAGCGGCAACATGCATGGCGATCTCTCGCGCCAAGGCGACGAACTCCTCATTCTTGGACACGAAATCGGTCTCAGATGCCAACAAAACCATGGCGGCCACCTCTCCGGTGTTGTGAGTGTAAACACCTACGGCTCCAGCACCGAGAATACGATCAGACTTTTTCTCGGCGGCTTCCTTTCGCTTCTGCTTCAATATGATGAGAGCCTTCTCCATGTCACCGCCGGCCTCCTCTAAAGCCTTTTTGCATTGCATCACCGAAATACCGGTCTGGTCTCTCAATGCCTTGATGGCGGCGGAAGTGATTTCCATAATTACGAAAAACTTAAATGTTTAACCTACTTAGTGACCTTTGACACAAGCGCACGCAACTTACTTAACCAGACGGCGGCGGGTCGAGTCTGTGGCGACCGGCTTGAAGGACTTCTTTCCCTCTTCATAAGCGGAAGCTAGTTCTTCCAGGGCGAGCGAGAGGCTAGAGCGGAGCGTGTCGTTCACTACCACTGGGTAGTCGACGTCTCTGATATTGTTGTCAGAACTCATTATACCGATGACAGGTATGTTCTTCTCCTTAGCCTCGGCTATCGCCAGCTTTTCATAGCGGGGGTCGACAACGACCAACATATCAGGGATACGCTCTAGAACTCGGATGCCGCCGAAGTTGTGAGTAAGCTTGTCGAGCTCACGAGAAATGACCACGCGCTCCTTTTTGGTGTACTTGCGCTCGAGTTCGCCCGATTCGCCTTGAGCGATCAGTTCGAAAAGACGATTGATGCGCTTACGGACTTCACCCCAGTTAGTGATCATGCCACCTACCCAGCGGTTAGTCACGAAGGGGGCATCGACTCGGTCGGCGGTCTCACGCACCAGTTTGGACGCTTCTTCTTTAGTGCCGACAAAAACCACGATCTTGCCTTCGCTAGCAAACTTTTGGATCGCCGCCTTGGCCGCAATTATCAGGTCGGCCGAGCGTTCGAGGTCGAAGATGTCGTTGCCGGCCTTGTTGCCGAACAAGTAGGACTTCATGGATGGATGGCGGCGGCTTTTCTTGAAGCCAAAATGCGACCCGGCCTTTAATAGGCGGTCGACGAGGACGGAATTACTGGAATTGCTTGACATAAAGTGTCGAGATACTAACACATCCTTTAGTCGTTCGCAACTACACCACCTTGGCTAGCTCGGCGCATGGCTTCGAAGATCGGTTCCAATCTGCCAGCCATTATTTCCTCGATATTATGCCAAGATTCCTTGATACGATGATCGGTCACTCGGCTCTGCGGAAAGTTATAGGTGCGGATCTTCTCGCTGCGATCGCCGGTTCCGATCTGGTTCTTCCGAGTTTCCGCGTGCTTCTTGGCTTCCTCCTCCTCGTGCATCATTTCGAGTTTAGCCACCAAAAGGGCCATCGCTTTCTCGCGATTTTTGAGCTGACTGCGCTCCGCTTGACTCCTAACGTCTATGCCTGTGGGCTTGTGTATCAAACGAACAGCCGTTTCCACCTTGTTCACGTTTTGACCACCAGCTCCACCAGCTCGTGAGTATTCCATTTCGATATCGGACGGGTTTATCTCGATCGTCGCCTTGCGGCGCAGAGGCAAGACGGCCACCGAACAGGTCGAGGTATGTATGCGTCCGGCTTTTTCCGTGACCGGAACTCGCTGGACACGATGCACCCCTGTCTCGAAACGGAAAGTGTCATAGGCATCCGGGTGTAGTATTTCGAAGGCGGCTTCCTTGTAGCCCCCGGAGCTTGCTCGGGATTCATTGGCGACGTAAGACGGCCAACCTTGGGTCTCGGCGTAACGTCTATAAGCATTGGCTAGCTCTTCGGCAAACAGCGCCGCCTCGTCCCCACCGGCACCCGCTCGCACTTCGAGCACCAAACCGTAGGGTTTTTCATCCTCTTCCTTGGAGGCTTCAATGATACGCTCCATTTCGACCAACTGATCCGTGAGCGATTTCTTTAAGTCCGATATCTCCTCCGATGCCAACGCCGCCATATCGGGATCGGCCGAAGCTAAGGCTTCGGCTTCATGTAGTCTAGCGAGGTATGTGTCGAATTGGCTGGCTAAAAATTGGATCTTTGGGTGCCCCCGAAACTTATTTAGTTTTTCTTGATCGAATTGCATTTGTCGCTTCTAGCTTATAGCTTGAGGTCCATAGTAGCAAGGGCCGATGCTTCGCATCGGCCCTTGCTGGCATCTCGTTTTACGAATGGCTACTTCTTCTTTCCGGCCTTAGCGGCGCGAGCCTTGAACTTCTCCAAACGACCGGCGGTATCCATGACCTTCTCCTGACCGGTATAAAAAGGGTGAGAGGCGGAAGACACGTCCACACGCACCACCGGATATTCCTTGCCATCGGTCCACTTTTCGGTCTCATTACCCTCGATCTCCAAAGTGGAGCCGACCAAAAAGCGCTCGTCGTTGGAGTTGTCCTTGAATATCACCAAACGGTAATTGGCGGGATGAATATCTTGCTTCATAAGTGCCGGGCACTATAACAAATAAACCGAAGTTCGGCAAGTGACTACCCGGCATCCAGCGTGCGGATCTCCGCGTCGAGTCTGGCCTTGCGTTGCATCACTTGATCGCCATAAAAATGATTGCGGGGATTACTGACGCCGTTCCAGCCGGAATAATAGCGGATGGCAGCGGTCCATTCCGCATTGTAACTGCCCGCAACCGCGCCATTGTCACGCATCAAAAGTGCTGTGGCCAAGAAAGCGTCTTGATTGCGAAACGGACTGGAGGGCACATCGTTGCCCAAAAGCTGTCTGATCGAATCCTGGGAGGCCACGTAAGTGTACTTGTCGTTACCATCGTTGACATAACCCCCGTACAAGGCCCAAGTCGAGGGTATGAACTGTGAAGGGCCCATAGCTCCACCCCAACCATAAGACAGCGGACAAGACACCTTTTGCGTCTTAATGTCGAAACCGAGGATTTCGGACATGACTTTGAAAACCGGTACGCTACCTGGACCCATAGCCGCCCTTCCGTTCGACACCTGGTCGTAGGTGCATTGTCCGATGTTAGCGCCGTACTCTGATTCTTGTTCGAGGATGGCTAAAATGAAAGACGCCGACACCCCGGTTTTCGATGAAGCAAATTTGGCCAGGGAAACCGCTTCGGTGAACGGAATGCGACCGCCACCGCCGGCCAAATTGAACAGTGCCGCTCGGAGCTGAGCCGCGGTTCTTTGTGATTGCGCTAAATGTTCTTGATACACTGCCTCCTGTCCTTTGGTCACTTCTAGTATTTGACTCTTTTCAGACTCCTTGGCTTCGATGTTCGCCTTCTCCGCCTCTTGAAGTTGTTTTTGACGTGCTTCTTCGTCCTGCTTCTCTTCCAAAGAGCGCTTTTGATCTAAAGTATCGGCCCTAATCTCGGCCAAGACCAAGAGCGACTCGCGCAAAGAATCGTTGATCGTACGATAGTCCTCGAAGTCGGCGAAGAATTCCGTAAAATTACGATTTGCCAACACCAGTTCCACCAACGAATTATCATCGATCTGTTGGGTCTTCCTTAAGAGATCGCCGATATACTGCTTTTGGCGGTCCGATCTCTCGTCTAGGACGCTCACGACCTTTGCCTTATCGCCGATCTGATCGTTAAGTTCCCTGATAGCGATCGACCTAGCCTGAATGCCAAGCTGGGACTTCTTGATCTCCGCTTCGAGCAGTCCGATGTCGCGTTCCAGAGACTGTCTCTCAGCCTGTTTCTGTTCCACCAGCCGCTGCTGCGCGAGTATCTGTTGGTCAATTTGTGAGAGGAGCGCCTTACACTCGCTTTTGACCGCCTCGCTCGCGGTAGCGCCGCTGATCTTCGAGCACTCATCGACGGTCATTGCGGCCGATACGGATAGAGGCACTAACAAATAGGCCGTTACTCCAAAAACAGCGATCCTGTTCGAGAATCTCATTGATATGATTCTAGCACAATAAAACAGCGCGGCCCTGGCCGCGCTGTTTTATTGTGTTATTCGGCAACTTCGCCTTCGGTTTTCTCTTTGCCTTTCTGCTCGACTTCGATGGCGGACATATCGATAGCTACCGGCTCGACGGGCTCTTCCTTGGCCTCGGTCACCACAGCTACGGTCTCCTCAGGGTCGTTTTCTACCTTAACACCGGCAGGTACATCCAAATCCTTGACTCGGATATGGTCGTCGAAAGTAGCCAAAGAACTGACGTCGACGACGATCTCGTGCGGTAATGCGCTTGGCTTACAAGTGACTTCGATCTCGTGCAAGGCTTTGGTCAAAGATCCTCCAAGTTTGATCGCGGGCGCTTCTCCGACGAACTCTAGTGGAATATTCACCGTCACCTCCTTACCCTTTTCGATCGCATAAAAATCCACGTGTTGAACTAGGCCTTTTACTGGATCATAGGCCACATCTTGTACCAGCACCTCGGCGTCCTCGCCTATTCCTGAAAGTACGAGCACGCTGGATTCGCCAGCCTCGCGAAAGACCTTCTCGAACTCCTTAGCGTTAAGAGAAATACTCATCGCCTCATGCTTGGGTCCGTAGACCACGGCCGGCAAAACACCGGATCCACGCAACTTATCTAGCTTTTTACCGGTCTCTTCGCGCTTGGCGACATTTAATGTGATGGTCATGATGCGGCCATTCTAACACGTTTTCTAGTGTTTTCAAGTCCTTTCGGGCATAGATAGGCAATGCTCTTATGTGGATTATGATCGCCAACGTTTTTATCCACACACAGAGAACGGCTCGCTGACACTACACACGTACACTGTACACATGTCTACACGTTACGATTTTGTCGCGCTCGGCGACATTACTACCGACGCTTTCATTCAGCTGTCGGAAAAGGACGCTCGCGTGGTATGCGATATCGAGGGTAAACCGTGTCAGCTCCAAATGAACTTCGGCGACAAATTGCCATACGAGAGCGTGACCGTGGTCCCGGCGGTCGGCAATAGTCCTAATGCCGCGGTCGCGGCCCACCGATTAGGACTGCGATCGGCGTTAGTTACCAATCTCGGACACGATCGTAACGGTAAAGACTGTTTGGATGCCTTGCGGAGCGAAGGCATCGCCACTGAATTCGTCAAGATCCACGAGCGTAAACTTACGAACTACCATTATGTTCTCCGGCTGGGAGCAGAACGTACGATTCTCATAAAGCACGAAGAGTATCCTTACACACTGCCTGACTTTCGGGAGTCACCTAAATACCTTTACTTTTCTTCGATCGGCGAATCCGGCGTCGAATTTCATCATGAAGTGGCCGAATATGTGAAGCGCAACAAAGAAACCAAGTTGGTATTTCAACCGGGCACCTTTCAGATACGGTTGGGGGCCAAAGAGTTGGCCGACCTCTACGCGGTCACCGATATTTTCTTTTGCAATAAAGAGGAAGCGCAAAACATCTTAAAGACCAAAGAGGATCATTTTCCGAAACTCTTAAAAGGCCTCAAGGATTTGGGCCCACGGCTACCGGTCATTACCGACGGGCCTAAGGGCGCGTACGTGACCGATGAGCAGGGTGTGACTTGGCACATGCCGATGTATCCGGATCCGAAAGAGCCGGTCGACCGCACCGGCGCGGGAGACTCGTTTTCGTCCACTTTCACCGCGGCGATCGCTCTCGGTAAAACTCCCGCCGAAGCTCTAGCCTGGGGACCGATCAATTCCATGTCCGTCGTTCAATACATCGGCGCCCAAGCGGGACTTTTGACCAGAGAAAAACTCGAAGAGCTTTTGAGAGACGCGCCCTCAAACTACGCGCCCAAAAAAGTCGTTTGATCTCGTGTTCGCAAAAACTCTTCCAGAAAAGCGACCTCCCTTTTCAAAATAAAGTGCCCTTCATATTTGCCAGGAACATCGGTTTTCATTTTTTCTAAAACCTCTATCGGATCCAACCAGAGAGTCACTTGCCCTTCCTCTATTTCTTCCGCTTCAAGCTTGGGCTGACCGACGGCACCGACTACCTCGGCCAAGTAGCAATATGAAATATGCAATAAACTGTATTTGTTCCGATACTCGATAACTACGCCGACAGGTCGCAATATCCTACAATCGCATCCGACCTCCTCTAAAACCTCGCGACGTAAAGCTCGTTCGATACTTTCTCCATCGTCCACTCCACCGCCGGGAAGTTTGTGGAAGGTGTATTTCTCTAGATATTGCGTAGCCATATTGCCCGAAGTATCCAGCAAGATAGCTCTGGCGCTTTTGCGCAAAACGTAGTCACTTTTCAGTCGCTCAAACCCGCCGTCGAGGCCGATGCTTCCATCGCTCAACTCCGCCAACAATTTCATGGCTGGATTATAGCACCTTCAGTTTCTCTCTTGAAAAAGCGTTCTTGACCGTCTCGACTACGGTCTTTCTGTCCATACCATAATGCGCGACGAGCTCCTCAGGTTCGCCTGACTGTCCAAACTCGTCATGTACGCCCAATCGCACTATCTTTACCGGTCGCCTCTCGCTCAAAAATTCGGCGACCGCACCACCTAATCCTCCGGCTACTTGATGCTCCTCGAGTGTGATCAAAAGATCGCTCTCTTCGGCCAACCTGACCAAAGCGCTCTCATCTAAAGGTTTGATCGTCGGCATATGAAGTACTGAAACGCCGAACCCGGCCTCGTTCAATTCTTTGGCGGCACACAAGGCCTCGTACAGCAGCGAGCCGGTCGTGACGATGCCGGTACGATTCCTGGCGGACGAGTCGGGTTCCATGAGCAGTTGCGCTTTACCGAGCTCGAACGGCGAACCGGTAGTAGTGACCACGGGCACCGGCGAGCGGCCGAGACGAATGTACACGGGCCCTTTATGCGCGGCGGCGAATAAAACCGCTTTCTTGGCCTCATGAGTGTCGGCCGGTGCTATCACTATCATATTTGGCATGACCCGCATGATGGCGATGTCTTCTATGGCTTGGTGTGTAGCTCCATCGGGACCTACGGATACGCCGCTGTGCGCGCCAATGATCTTTACGTTCTGGTCATTGTAAGCGACGGTGGTACGAATCTGTTCCCAGTTTCGTCCAGGTGAAAACATGGCGTAAGAAGCGATAAAGGGCACTTTACCGACAGCCGCCAAACCAGAAGCGACCGAGGCCATGTTTTGTTCCGCCACACCACACTGGACGAACCTGTCCGGAAATGCCTCCGCGAACAAATTGACGCGAGTCGACTCGGTTAAGTCTGCAGACAGCGCCACTACTTGCGAATCTTTTTGTCCGGCCGCCAAAAGACCCTCTCCGAAACCGTCACGATTAGGTGCTTTTTCGAGTTTGTCGGTAAATATGTTTGGGTTCAAATGATTCGCAAGTTTCATCCCGTTAGAGTTAGGAAGCGCTTGAGTCTGTTTTTTAGATAACGTTTGCCTGTGCCGGTCTTGAGATACACTTCTCTCGCAACGGCGTCGTCTCTATCAAGGCTTGCTTCATAGTAAATTAATTCCCATGGTACTCCCCTTTTTGTCCACGTCGAGCGTTTACTGTTATGTTGATTCAAACGCTTCCGCAGGTCATCGGTACTACCAGTGTACCAGATTCCCGATCTCTCGCTTTTGAGTACATATACATAATACATAACTTGTTAAACTCTAACGGGATTCATATTCATTTGTCTTCGCTATTCGTCAAACTACCTGAAAGGGTGCGGAGCTTACGTAACGCTTCCTTAGCTTGATCTCCTTTCTTGACCCTGTTCTCTGGACCCTTTCCGGGAGGATTGCCGTGCCAGTGAAAGTCGCGTTCGAATATGTCCACTCCCTTTCCCGGTATGGTATGGGCGATGATGACCGAAGGTTGACTATAGACTGCCTGCGCTTTGCCGATGGCATCGGCTACCATACGAATATTGTGACCGTCGATCTCCTGCACGTCGAAATTCCACGACTCGAACTTTTCTCTAAGCGGCTCGAGCGGCATGACATCTTCGGTATATCCGTCGATCTGGATAGCGTTTCTATCGACAATGACGATAAGGTTGTGTAAGCGTTCCTTTCCGGCCAGCATTGCCGCTTCCCAACTCTGACCCTCTTGTAGTTCCCCGTCGCTCATGAGGCAATACACATATTGGGACGTGTAGGGATTGTCCATCCTGAGTCCCATAGCCATCCCGACGGCCTGCGACAACCCGCTTCCGAGCGGACCAGAACTTGTTTCGATGCCAGGTAAAGAACCGCGATGCGGGTGGCCTTGTAGTCTCGACCCGAATTTGCGCAGAGTCAAAAGCTCAGTCGTGTCGAAGTAGCCACGATGCGCCAAAGTGGCGTACAAGACCGGACAGATGTGTCCATTGCTCAAAACTAGGCGATCGCGTTCCGGCCAATCGGGATTCTTGGGGTCCTGTCTCAAAACGCTGAAATACAAAAGAGTGAATATGTCCGCCATTCCCAATGGCCCGGCCGTGTGGCCGCTCCCGGCCGCCACCAGCATTTCTATGACGCTCTGCCTGATCTCCGCGGCCTTGGCCTCGAGCTTGTCGACTTCAGAGTCCGATAGATAGTACATCGCTTTGATTATAACTCCCGTTCAAAATTTTAAGCGATGATTTTCAACAGTTTTTGATATTCAAGAAATGGATCGACAGCATTCTGAATGACTGAACCAACGACGAAGCGGGAAGCCCCAGCCTCCTTTAAGCTTGTTATCGTTTCAAAACTGACACCGCCATCGACGCTTATGGGAGTATGAGGAAACAAGGAAGACATCTCGATGATCCTATCGAGCACTCTCTCATCGAACGGTTGGCCTTGAGAGCCAATACTCTTGATCCCCATCAGCTGTACGAAATCGAGCGAGTCGACATATTTATAGAGCGTCTCCATCGGCGTGTCGTTGGTGATGGAGAAAGCTATCTGGACGTCGCTTCCCTCTACGAGCTCCAGGGCCTCACTCGGGTTTAAAAGACCCTCAAGATGAAAAACTAGCGCACTCGCCCCCGCGGCCATCCATTCCGCCGCCGCTTTAATAGGCTCTTCCACCATCAGATCGATCTCCGCCTTTATCGTAGAGATCGCATCCCGAGCGTCAGAGACATCTCCGTAGGGCTCGTAAGGCCAAGATCTGTGAGGGACGAATCTACCATCGACCACGTCGATCTGCCAATTTTCTACCGGCAACTTAGCCAAGGACTCTTTCAAGTGATCCAAAGATCTGGGAATGATGGCTGGTGTGATCATAAAAGTTTATATGCGCCGACTACATGGCCTCGATCTTGGCCAGACGACGATCGTGTCGCTCATCGCCTGAAAAAGGAGTATCTAGCCATAGACGCAAAGCCTCTTTAGCCTCGTCCTCCGTCAAAAACCTGGCCCCGAGAGACAAAACGTTCGCGTCATTATGCTCTCGACTTAAAGTGATTATGTCCGTCGGACCGCCATAATAGACGGCAGCGCGTACGTTAGCGAATCGATTGGCCACGATAGCCTCGCCTTGACCCGAACCGCCCACGACCACGGCGAGCGACTCCTCGGGGTCCATCGAGACGGCCTCTGCGGCCACGCTCACGAAATCAGGATAATCGTCTGCCTCATCGTAGTCGAAAGCCCCACAATCCTCGACTTCGAGACCTAAGTCCACATCGGTCATTTTCATCAATGAATTTTTCAATTCGAATCCGGCATGATCGCTGGCAAAATAGATCTTCATATGATCTTTGTTTAAATGTCTTGGGTGAGCGTTTGGTAATGGCGACAGAGCTTATCGGATTGTAGCACGGCGTCAAACGACCTTGCACACGGCCGCCAAGTGCTCACAAAGAGTATGTACGTAGGAGGCTTCGTTGTCATACCAAGCCAGAACCTTCACCAGATCGCCATCGACCACCTGGGTCATGGAAAGATCGGCGATGGCGCCATAGCGAGCGCCGATAATATCGGAAGAGACCAAAGCTTCGTTCGTGACAGTGAAAACTTTGCCCCAACGTTCGGAGGCGGCCGCTTCGGTCAATAGCTTGTTCACCTCTTCGACAGTGGTCTTACGGCTAGCTAAGAAAGTCACGTCGACGATGGATCCGACCGGGACCGGCACACGGATCGAAATACCGTCGAACTTTCCGACCAAGTCGGGATACGCCAAGGTGGTGGCGATCGCCGCTCCGGTGGTCGACGGAATGATATTTTGGGCGGCGGCACGACCTTCGCGCAGGTCCTTCTTGCTCGGCCCGTCGACTAACGACTGCGAGGCGGTGTAGGCATGTACGGTATTCAAGATCGCCTTTTGTATGCCGATCGATTCCTTCAGGATGCCGATCAAAGGGGACGCGGCATTGGTGGTACAAGAAGCGTTCGAAGTAATCGGGACCGAGGCGATCTCGCCTTCGTTGGCGCCGATAAGAACGGTTTTGCCGCTGTCGCTCGCCTCTTTGACCGGCGCGGTGATGATGACTCTTTTTGCTCCGGCCTCAAGATGGGCCTTGGACTTGTCATAACTAGTGAATACCCCGGTCGACTCTATGACCACATCGATACCAAGCTCCTTCCACGGCAAAGCGGCCGGATCTTTTTCGTGCGTTACCTTGACCTCGCGCCCGTTTATCTTTAGAGAATCTCCTTGGATCGCTACTTCAAAACCCGCATGTCCATAGACAGTATCGTAGCGAAGGAGGTAAGAAAGATTTTCCACGGCCCCAAGATCGTTGACCGCGACTATCTCATAATCTTCTCTTCCTTCGGACATCCGAAAAAAGGTGCGCCCGATACGGCCAAAACCATTAATGGCCACTTTCACTTTACTCATCGACCTATTGTATAACAGGCCGCGGCAAAGCGGCTGTTGATAGTCACCGCTTTAAAACTAAAAATACTTAGGTACTCCCGCCGTCGCGCGCTCGATCTCGATGTCGTCGAAGCGCCCGAGTTGGGTCACCAATATAGATCCTTGCTTCACGGATTCCAATACCGCCAAAAAACCGACGATGTACGTGTGTTTTTCCGAAGAGTTCGCGACCAACTCGCTAAACTTCAATTTGAGTTGCTTTTCGATGCGACGGTGCAGACTGTCTATCATCTCCTCTAAAGAGATGACTTTTTTGACTTGCACCTTGGGCCTCTCGATCTTGATCGGAAGTTCTAGCAGAACGTCTCGCATGGCTTTCAACAAAGCCGACCTGTCACAGAACTCATCGGGTTTGAACACGGGTTTGGTGGATGGCGTATAGCTCCGTTCGTGCATGACGCATTTGCCAAAGTGCTCGGCGATGCGGCCAGCCGCGTCACGATATATTTGATACAGGCGCAAGCGCTCTTCGAGGTCTTCGATACTACCCTCCTCTTCTTCGGTGAGCTCAAGTACCGGTAGTAGAGATCGCGATTTTATGAGAAGCAAAGTGGCTGCAAGCGCCACGAAGTTCGCAGTATCCGGCAGTGACAATTCCTGCATCCGCGACACGTGGGCCATGTATTCGTCGGTCACGGCCGCGAGAGAGATGTCGTTGATGAGCAGTTTGCGTTTCTCGACCAATTCCAAAAGCAGTTCGAGCGGACCCTCGAACACCTCGGTTTTAATGGAAAAATCTGCCGGCACGTGGTTTATTCTATCATTTCTCGGACCTGAAATAGCCCTCCTCCAGCATGAACCGGCTCAGTACGTCATTGAATCTCTTGATATAAGGGAACTCTTCGACATACTTATCCTTGATACTTCGACTTTGCTCATAAGTGACGTTCGTCTGCTTGCAAATTTCTTTGCCGTTCTCATTGATCAAGTGGAACAGGGGTTCGATCTTATCAATGGCTTTTACAAAGCGAGATTCAATTGTAGTTTGTTGTTCGTACTCCAGAAGATAAGAGGTGGCTTGTTCCTTCAATAAATCTGGCAATAATTTAAGTACTTCTATTTGCGCATCATACTCTTTCTCTCTGTCAGCGTCGGTCTTCAAATACCCGATCCTGTCTCCGGTCAGAATCTCATCTATGTCGTGATAGAGGGACATCAGCTGTATACTCCGAAGATCCCACTGATCGGTTTGTTCCAGCTGTAAAAAGTAATCAACAAGTACCAGCATTCCATATACGTGTTCGGCGACCGATTCTGTGTCTATATCTTCTTCACGAGTATGATGATAGCGAATAACCCGTTTCATCCTAAACAGGACCTGGATCTTTTTCATCTCATCGAGGATAAAGTCGTCATCCTCCAATATTCTTTTACGTATCTCTTCCAAGTTCATATCGTGAATCGGCCCTTTTTGTATATAACTTTTTTAGTGCCATCGCTTAAAGTGGCGGTGACGGTGCGGTCGGTCGTCGAAATGATGTCGGAATGCACCACGGAGTTGTTGAAGCCGAGCTTTTCCCACTCCGCGTCCGTATTCGGTTTAGGGTTTCCCAGATAACCTTCGCGATAGGCGCTACCGAGGGCGATGTGCGTATTTCCGTATCTCCCGCCGATATTCTCATCGTACAACGTTTCGGCCATGAATTTGGTGATGCGCGAGTGCCGCGCGTCGGTCAAAGACACTTCACCGAGCATGTTACCACCAGGAGTTTTCAGCATGGCCTTTAGGAGGTCATGATTTTTAGTGGCACTCGAACGAACGACCTTACCTCCCTTAAACCACAACTCGATGCCCTCGATCTTCTTGCCATAGTGATAGTGCGGCTGGTTAAAACGCGCCCAGCCTTCGGTTACAAGGCGATTCGGACTGGTGAACACCTCATAAGAAGGAATGTTGTTGCCCCCACCCGCCATCCATTTGCGATCATGACCTACGCCGACCTTAAGATCCATGTCAGGTCCTTCGAAGTGTAGCGACTCTATTCTCATGGCCGTCAACCGGCTCGCCAGTTTTTGTACCGAATCGTTTATGCCCTTCCAAGTTCGCACTGGGTTAGCGTCATTGAGATAGCAGGCATTTATGATCTGCTTCCAAAAATCCTTAAGCGACATCCCCGCCTCCTTGGCGGCGGCCTCGGTGCCGTACATGGCGATGGTCCAACAAAGCTTGCCGGCATCTATCTTTTCGAATTTCCAATCCTTGGCCTGCTTCTGCGCCAACGAACGACGCAGAACCTTTTTAGGGTCGACTTCCTTCAAAGCATGTGCATCGGTATCGGCGATGATGAATATGGTGCCGTCGATCTGGTCGATGAGGCCGCGGTGAAAACTGTCCGCAAAGAACTCTACTTGAGCGGGATTAGCGATGTCGAAAAAGTTTTTGTCGAAGTTGTACTCCGGAGAATTCGACGGCAAAAACACGCCCAGTGGGTGATGGTCATTCCTTAAGATGGCTTTTTGCAAGTGAAAGTAGAGCGGCTTAGCGACTTCAGGCACTATGAACTGCACCACCGATCCCTTTTTGAGGGGTTTACCCTCGCGAGTCTGCAGACCGAACCTAACTATCAGCTCGGCATATTTTTCTAAAAATTTTTCGGGCGGGGTGTAGGATTCTTTCATTCTAGTTAGAGTCGCTTAAAGACGTATCGATACGGTTCATGTCGCGCGGGAACATGGTCGCCTCCCTGATGTTCTCGAGACCCAGAATCTGCATGGTAATGCGCTCCGCCCCGAAGGCAAAGCCGCCTTCTGGCGGTACGCCGTAGCGGAACGCTTCTAAAAACATCTCGATCTTCGCGGGGTCCATGCCCCATTCCTCAACGTGCTTCATCAGTTGTTTGTAGTCGTTGATGCGGCGACCGCCGGAAAGCCATTCACGGCCGCGACCGATCAAATCGACACCTTCGTTGAATTCGGGATTCTCCGGGTTCGGATACACGTAAAAGGGTTTTTGGCGAGTCGGGTAACCGTAGACGAAAACGAAATCCGAGCCGGTTTCCTCCTTAATGATCTTCGAGATGTCCTGTTCGTCCTGAGTGCTCAGGTCCTTGTCGCCGCGTGGATCACGACCGGTCGCGGCCAGAATTTTCTCCTGGGCCTCGACCAGGGAGAGGGTCGGTGTCCTCTCTAGCATCACCGGAAGCTCGGCTTTCAGAAAGTCGAGTTCTTTCTCGTGTTTTGCCGCTACCTGCGCGAGGATATAACGCACGGTCGCTTCGATCATGTCCCGCACATCGGTCCAAGAGTCGATAAAAGCCATTTCGGCGTCCAGCGACACCACTTCGGTGAGATGCCGGGTAGTGGCACTAGGCTCGGCGCGAAAGATCTTGTTGACGGAAAAAACCCGCTCGAACGCCGACATTACGATCTGCTTGTAGAGCTGAGGAGACTGCGAGAGGTAGGCCTTCTTGTCGAAGTACTCCACCTGAAAGACCTCCGCGCCGCCCTCGGCCGTCGCCGGTACGATCGCCGGCGCCTGGAACTCGAGGAATTCCTGACTCTTCATGAACTCGCGGAACGAATCGATGATGGTCGCCTGAATCTTGAATATGGCCTGTTGTTTAGGATGGCGGAGCGTCAAGGCTCGATGGTCGAGCTCGGTCGTCAGATCGAGATTGTATCCATCGGCCGACATATCGAAAGGCAGTGATTCGGCTTCGGCCAATACCTCGATCTTGGTGATCTCCAGCTCGATATCGCCGTTTTGAACTTCCGGGTTCACCATTTTTTCCGGACGCTGATTTACCTTGCCGGACACCGCGACGACCCACTCCTGCTTCAGAGTCTTTGCCACCTCCAACACCTCTGGCTTGCCGAACACGACTCCCTGCACGGTGCCGGTGCGGTCGCGAAAGTCGAAAAATGCCACTTTGCCTTGGTCGCGCGTCACATTGACCCACGCCTTAATGAGGACCTCGCTACCGACACTGCTTTTTAAGTCACGGATTAAAGTTCGTTCCATATCAAATAGTTACTCCGACTTTCCTTCTAACCTCTTCCATCTTGGCTCCGGCGCGCGCGCGTGCCTTTTCGGCTCCGGCGCGCAAAATATCGCGCACGGCATCGTCGGTGATATCGGCGCGTCTGTCGCGCATGGGGGCGATCAGAGTTTCGATGTCCTCGATCAGGGCCTCTTTCAGTATCTTATAACTGCCCTTGTTCGCTTCGTAAAGCGAAGCTAGTTCATCATCTGATTTGAATAATTTGTGGATAGCGTACACATTTTCGGGACGCTCGCCGCTCGAATCGGTGACTATGCCCATGACCGCTTTGGCGATCTCGTCTTTAGAGCCAAAAAGCGGGATGGTGTTCTTATAACTTTTCGACATCTTGGCCCCGTCGGTACCTGGTACCACCCCCACTCCCTCTAAGATCATTTCTTTCGGCTCGACGAAGGTTTCACCGTACGCCAAATTGAACTTGTTGGCGGCCTCACGCGCGTACTCGACGTGTTGCTGTTGATCTTTGCCGACCGGTACCACGTCCGTGTCGTAAAGAAGAATGTCGGCGGCCATGAGCATCGGATAGTTGAACAACCCGGCGTTAGCCTCTAGACCTTTCGCCAATTTGTCCTTATAAGCGTGAGCTAGTTCCAAGAAAGACACGCTCACCAGACATTCGAAGATCCAAGCGAGCTCGGTGTGCTCGGGCACGTCAGACTGCTTAAATAGTATTACCTTGTTAGGGTCAACGCCAGCGGCCAGGTAGTCTTTGACCACATCTACTATGTTGCTCCTCAGAACGGTCGCGTCCTTAATCGTGGTGAGAGCATGGTAGTCGACTACCATCAAATGGCTGTCATAATCGCCGTATAGGTCGACGAAAGGTTTTAGTGCCCCAAAATAGTTGCCCAGATGAAGGTTACCGGAGGGCTGGAGCCCGGTCAAAAGACGTTTACTCATATCCTAGGATAGTACCAGAAAGGCTAAAATTCACGAAATCAAGCCGATTTTGTCCACTGGCTCACGATGCCGTTTAATGGGAAACTGGCCGTAAAGGTGGAACCTTGACCCTCTCCTGGAGAAGTGACCGTGATGTCGCCGCCCATTTCTCTGGCCATCGTGCGAGCTATATAGAGACCAAGACCGCTACCGGAGACGTTGGTGGAACTGGCATTGTTGGCACGGGCGAACTTGCCGAACAAATTTTCGAGACTCTCTTTGGATAAACCTATGCCCTGATCCTTGACCTCGACATGCACTTTCTTTCCCTCCTCGTCCTTGCGCACACTCACTTCGATCGCGGCATTACCTTTGTTGTACTTGAAGGCATTATCAATAAGGTTCTGGATGATCTGGCGTGACTTGCCGACGTCGGTTTTCGACAACGCCGGACCTTCGAAGGTTACTTTCAGATCAAGTGGTATGCCGCGCTCGACGGACACCGGTTGCATATCAGCGACTATATTCTCGACCAATTGCCGTATATCGGCGTCGACAAGGTCGTATTTCATGTTGCCGGCCTCGATACGCGAGACGTTCAAGAAATCATCGATCGAAAGTGCCATGTTTCTGGCCGAATCATTGACGCGGGTCAATACCTCCTTGGTCTTGTCATCTATAGTTCCGTAAGAACCTTCGAGGATCATCGAGACATAACCTCGGATAGACGTAAGAGGACTGCGCAGCTGATGCGAGGCGATCGACACGAACTCCGACTTCATTTTGTCCAACCTCTCCAACCGAGCGTTGGCCCCCGCGAGATCTGTCGCCAATTGCTCAACCAATCTTTTTTGTTCAAATTCTCTCTTGGCGTTTTGAAGCAAGGTTATGCCAATGAAAATGGATATCACCAGAGTAATGACATTTAGTGTCAGGTCAGTGGAGTCCTGTAAAAATAAAAACTGCGAGCCCACCATCAAAATTAATATGTACACGAGCAATTGAGTACCGAGGTAGCGAATGTTGAATATCCCAAGATTCGTAATGGAAAAGGTTATTATGATCAAAAATAAAGGAAGGATAAAGAGTGAATAGAGGTTTATCTCATAGATGCCGGTATTCACAGCTATATACTCTGTGACCGAAAAGGTCGCAAAAAACAGTAGGATAGCGACCAACATTATTATGATCTGTATCTTTTTTTCTCTCAAAGCAGACTTCCATGCTATAAAAAACGAAACAAAGATCATGGATACGAAGACCCACTCTGCAAAGAGTTTGTAGTATGTGATCATAGTATTCTCCGTGGCCTCACACCAAACCTGTTCGAACCCAACGACGGCATTTCCGGTGGCAGTTAGCACGAAGGCCGGAAGACAAATCACTAATATCGCCACCTTCTCATAGACACTGACGTGATCTCTGGCCAAAATGGCGAAGAAATACGCTCCCAAAGCAAAGAAAACAACATTCACGTAGTCCAACCATGACCAAAAGAAAACCACATAGTAGTAGTCAGGGATGACCCAAAGAACCAAGTCGCCCAACAGCCACAGTGACACGGCCAGCGTGAACATCAAGAACACGACCGCCGCTTTTGAATAACGTGTCTTTGCGACCGAATACACGCCCAAAAACACCATAAAAACTACCGGTACCAAATGCGAATAGGCAGCTATGGTTCTGATGCCTTCCGTCAATATCGTGCAGGTATTATCCATGATCGTTCACGTCAATCATAACATCTTGCTTTGCACATAAGACATGTCGGCGCTCGGATAGCACATCCAGAACTTATCGCCCTCGATATCGGTCGGTTCCAAGGCAACGATCAGCGGCTTGACTCCGAATTCTTTCCAAACCGACAAAAATGCCGGGACGAACACATTTTTAGCGAAAGCTAGCTCCTTTTCATCTAGCATCATGTTTTCAAACAAAATGCCATGAACGATAAAAAGAGTGAAGAATGGACTGTAATAGTCTATCGCTCTTTTACCTTTTCCTTTTAGCCACTTGGATGCGTCAAAAAGTTCTAGAGGCATCTCTGGATAGCAATGTTTTAGAAAATCATGATGAAAGTCGACCAGACTCTGTCCCCAGGTCGTTTTGACGTCTTTTATCGGCTTTCCATCGGAAGCGACAAAATCGATCACGTTAATGGAATCTAAATTCATCCCACCCTTACGACCTAAGCTGTGCGCGAAATACATTTTCCCCAACATCCTCTTTAACTCATTGTTCGAAGTGAATTTGTCAGCAGTGTATTCGAATGCTAGTGGTCTGAGTTTTCCGTATCCATTTATCAGACTTACGAATCTTCTCACCTCATAATTAGGAGTCACCAGATTGCGAAATAACACCGCCGCTGGATGGTCCTTCAACGGTTCGGGCACATCGCCACATAAAAAATCTTCCACCTTTTTTACCAATTCGACATCTTGACGCCTTTGTAGTAACTCCTCCCAAGCTACCTCCAATGAAGTATAAATGGTGTCATCGAATATTTTCCGGTCAGACACGATACTAGACACGTCGGCCGATAGCACTGGCGCTATCACAGCTTTGTCAGCGATCAAGATTTTTGCACTTTCAGCTTTAGATGAGAATCTCAAACGTCGAAGTAGCGCGGCTGTCGTCTGTTTCATCATGGTCACTTGTCGTAGATGTTGAATTCGCTTCGTTGGTAACATCGATTTGTAAATACTCATTGTCTACATCGGATTCGATCATTCGCTGTGGCAGTGGCCGCCCCGAACAAGCATCATCGGCATTTTCATCACATTCTACTTCCATACAGCGTACTTTTCCCGATTCACACTCACGTAAACAATCATTTTCTGAACAGAAATCAAAATCCGCCGCAGCGACCTCGAATATCCTATAATTCTCTAGCTCATTCGGTGGGCACTCATCTACTGCGCAGTCCCGCACGAAACAACTGCGTTCTGTCGGGTCACACTGAGCCTCTAAAGAAAAATAATAATCTCTTTCGACCAAGAATTTGTCTGCAGTGGCGACGATCACGACCAAAACAGAGACGGCAAGCAATGATAAAAGGATTTTACTGGAAATTTCCATCGTAGGGATTGTAACACGATCCTTTCGAAGTCATCGTTAGAGAAACTGAAAAGGCGGCAGAGATGATCACTCCGCCGCCCTTTGAACGATGTCACCCACAACGACGAAAATCTCGACACCGCCGTATCCTCCGAGGATCCACGGCAACATGCCTATGATATTCGCCAATGTGAACCAGTACCAGTCCGCAAGATCGAGTCGCCTTCCGGAAACTCGACCGCGGTAGTACAGGAACCCGTAGACCGGGTCCAGAAAGAGACTGATCAACCCGAAGGCGAGGAACTTGGAATTCCTGAGCGCCCACCGGATCATCTGCCCCAATCTAGTGCTGGCCTGGACTTCCTGCTTCATGCGCAGGTACTCCAGGCCGAACCAGTCTCTGGTCGTGCGCTTATACCACACGACGCAGGCCAGATTGACCGCCAATCCTGCGATGGTCCAGACCGCGACTCCGTGGAAGAAGTCTAGGTACAGAACTATCAGGATTGTGAACGGGTAATTGAATACCCAGTTCACAGCGGCGATGAATCCGGCCGCCGTGCCGGCTCGGGCCACGAAGGCACCGACCCGCTTTATGGTCAAAGTGACCATCGGTACCTCCTTCTTTCAAAAACTACAAAGCCGCGGGATTGCGACTTTGCTTCCTGTTACATTATAGCACAAAATAGGTAATAATGCAAGATTGTGACCTTACTTGGGGATAACTGCCTAGATTACGAACAGAATGGCCAAAGGGGCCACGAGCCAGAGGTAGGCCAATTTTTCGGTCAAGAGCACCGCTGGGAGAGGGGTACCGGTCGGTATCACTTCGCCGAGGGGCAAGTAGTGCACAGTGAGTGTCATGACGAGAACCGTCGCAGCCACTGCCAGTAACACCTTTTTACCTATCGACTCAAAAGCACCCTCGAGAAACTCACTCGGCATCAACCTAGAAAATAGCCAAGCTGAAAGAGCGGCTAGTATGACGAACAAAGCCAGAAAGCCGACAGCTTCGCTTTTGTCGTCACCTGTCATCTCCTCGATCTTATCTCGTGCTGGAAAAAGTTGGTAAAGCAACAAAGCTAGATAACTTCCGACTATCACGTCCATCAAAGCTTGTCGGCCTCTGAATGTCGCGTAGGCCAAAGCGATCAAAAAAGCGCCCAGCAAAAACGCCCAGCCTTGGACGAAAGAGATCACCGGGTCGATATCCATCCCGTATGAAATAGAACGCGAACGCTATTGCGCCCGCATATCTATCGTTACCTCTAATAAATTCTTTACGACCATATAATATTTCTTACTTTTCCCGTGTTCGCTATTTCGTACGGGATCCATGGAAAAATTGTAGCACCATGGAGACCATCGCCAATCGATGCGAGTTAATAAGTGCCAAGGTTTGGAAACGGCCTTTGGCCGCGCCGTTTCCAAACTCCGTTATTTATTGGTTAAATCCCTTCTTCTCGCAATTCCTCGACCAACTTCTTGGCTTGTCTAGAAAGTTTGGTGGGAATATCGATTTTGATACGGATCTCGAAGTCGCCGCGACGATTGCCATAGGGCACTCCTTTTTCTTTCACGCGTAGAATATCGCCTTCTTGCGACCCGGCCGGAACACTAATAGTCACTTTTCCATCCAAAGTATCGATCTCGGTAGTAGAACCCAAAAGGGCATCAGTAAGTTTGACCGGCAAAATCCTGTAAAGATTGCGCCCCTCGCGCCTGATATGCTTGTCCGGAGCCACATGTAGCTTGATGTACAGGTCACCTGGAACTCCTCCAGGCAAAGCTTCGCCTTGACCGGCCATACGGATGACCTCGCCATTTTCGATGCCGGCAGGTACCTTGATCCGAATCTCGGCCGGCGAACGCTTGGCACCGACACCATTACAGTCCTTACACTTCTCTTTCGGTACTTCTCCGCGGCCGCGACAAGCGTCGCACTGACGTACCGTGGTGAAATTCCCCAGCATACTGCGACGTGATTCGCGTACTCTTCCTTGACCGTTACAAACGGTACAGGTGGTCGTACCACTTCCAGGTTTGGCTCCGCTACCTTGGCAAGTGTCGCAAGTGTTCGTCTTATTGAGGACGACAGTACGATCCGTACCGAATATCGCTTCCCTGAACGGCAACTCGATGTCGATCGATATGTCATGACCGCGCTTACTGCGCCGGCCACCGAAACCGCCGCCGAACATTTCACCAAAGTTCTCGAATATGTCACCAAGGTCGAACTCCATACCATCCATACCCCCGGCTTGTGACCAGTCAAACCCGCCGAAGCCGGCATGGCCTCCGCCGCCGACGCGACCGAAGCTGTCATACTCGGCGCGCTTTTTCTCGTCTCCCAAGACCGCATACGCCTCGCTTACTTCTTTGAATTTGGCCTCGTTACCGGTCTTTTTGTCCGGATGGAACTCTGAAGCCAGCTTGCGAAAAGCCTTCTTGATGTCGTCTTTGCTGGCTTGACGATCGACTCCTAGTATCTGGTAGTAGTCCTTCATAGTTTAGTAAGTAGAAAGTAGAAGGTAGTAAGTAGTAGAGCGCGGCGGCTTCGCCGCCGCGCATCCACCACATTTTACTCCTTCTTTTCGGCGTTGTCGCCACCCTCAGTCTTAGGTTCCTCCGTGGCGGGATTTTCCTTAGCAAGCACCTCGCCGATCTTCGAAAGTTCGGCTGATAGCTCTTGCGTCTTCACATCAATGACCGTCTGGTCGTCTTTATCTTTCGCTTCCTTGAGTTCGGTTATCTTCGTTTCGATAGACTGCCTTAGATCAGCAGGCACCTTCTCTGCATGGTCACGCAACGCCTTTTCGGCCGTGTAGATGGACTGATCGGCCAAGTTTCGACTCTCGACCAACTTCTTCTTCTTTTCATCGTCGGCAGCATGTGATTCCGCCTCCTGCTTCATACGCTCGATGTCATCCGTAGAGAGACCTGAACTAGCCTCGATGCGAATCGACTGCTCTTTACCGGTAGCCTTATCTTTGGCGGTCACTTTAAGGACTCCGTTACTATCGACATCGAAAGAGACCTCGACTTGCGGTACACCTCGCGGTGCCGGAGGGATACCGTCGAGTATGAATCGGCCGAGCGATTTATTATCTGAGGCCAAAGCACGCTCCCCCTGTACGATATGGATCTCGGTCGAAGTCTGGTTGTCGGCGGCCGTAGAGAACACCTGAGACTTTTTGGTCGGGATATGGGTGTTCTTTTCGATCAACTTGGTGTTGACGCCTCCCATAGTCTCGATACCGAGAGAAAGCGGAATGACGTCGACCAGGGTAATGTCTTGCACATCTCCCTGAAAGATTCCAGCCTGGATAGCGGCCCCGAGAGCCACCACCTCGTCCGGATTGATCGATTTATTGGGCTCTTTACCGAAAAACTCTTTCACTGTCTGCAAGATCTTAGGCATACGAGTTTGACCGCCGACCATGATGATCTCGTCGATCTCTTCCTTCTTGAAAGGCGAAGCCTCTAGCGCACGCTTGGTGATCTCGAGAGCACGATCGATGTATTCATGAGCCAACTCCTCGAGCTTGGCGCGCGAGAGCTTCAGGAGCATATGCTTCGGACCGTCGGCGCCGGAAGTGACGAACGGAATATTGATCTCTGTTTCTAGACTAGAAGACAGCTCTAGCTTGGCCTTCTCGGCGGCCTCATCCAGGCGTTGGAGAGCCAATTTGTCGTTTCCGAGATCGATGCCCTCGCTCTTTTTAAACTCTTCAATAAGCCAACGTACGATCTTCTGGTCGATGTCACGACCACCCATATGGGCGTCGCCGTCGGTCGACTTGACCTCGACCACGTCATCTCCGACCTCAAGTACGGTCACATCGAAAGTACCGCCGCCGAAGTCGAACACCACGAGCTTCTCGTCTTTCTTCTTGTTGAAACCATAAGCAAGCGCGGCCGCGGTCGGTTCGTTGATGATGCGCTTTACTTCGAGTCCGGCGATCTTGCCGGCGTCTTGCGTCGCCTTACGCTGGGAGTCGTTGAAGTAGGCCGGTACGGTGATGACCGCTTCGGTTACCTTTTCGCCGAGCTTAGCCTCGGCGTCGGCCTTAAGCTTGCTGAGGATCATGGCCGAGACCTCTTCGGGGCGATGATCCTTATCTCCCATCTTAACGACGACGCCGCCACCCGGTCCCTCTTTTACTTCGTACGGTACGATGGCCTTATCCTTTTGCACCGCTTCCTCCTTGAACGCATGGCCCATGAAGCGCTTGATGCCATAGATAGTGTTCATGGGGTTCGTGACCGCCTGACGCTTGGCGATCTGGCCCACGAGACGTTCTCCTGTCTTTGAAATAGCGACGATCGATGGCGTAGTGCGTCCGCCCTCGGCGTTTTCAATAATCTTAGGCTCGCCCGCCTCGATAAAAGCGACGGCCGAGTTAGTGGTTCCAAGATCGATTCCGATGATTTTTGCCATAATTTATTTAGAAATTAGTATGTTAGAAAGTAGTAAGTAGAGGCCTAACCGACGACGACTTTGGCGGGACGGACGATTCTGTCTTTCAGTCTGTATCCTCTCTGTAGCACGCTCTTTACTGTGTTACCGTCGCCATCTTCGGCCATGGCCTCGTGGATCTCCGGGTCAAATTTGTCTCCGGTCATTCCGAACTCTTCGACACCGTACCCCTTCAATATGGAAGAAAGTTGCATGTTCATGCCTAAAACTCCCTTTTTGAGGTTGTCCGGCAATTCCTGAAATGCTCGGTCGTTCAAGGCCATTTCGAAACTGTCGCAAAGCGGCAGAAGTTCCTCGACATGCTGAAGTCGGGCGCGCTCACGGTCGTTCAATTTCTCCTCATCCAAACGCCGTCGAGCATTGAGGAAGTCGGCTCGAGCTCGTTGCAGGTCCTCAAGAGCGGTCATCTTCTCTTTTTCGCAGATCTTGAGTTTCTCCTGCAACTTTTTGAGCTTGTGCGTCGATCTTTCTTCCTCTCCCTCCAGATCAGTATCTTCAATGTCGTTTTCTTCCGCTTCGGTCGTTTCTATCTTGATATCATTATCGTCCCTTTCCGCCATAACTTCAACATTATAAAGAAATAAAATGATCGTGTCAAAATCAAGTTCGACCAAGACCAGACTTGGCTTTGATCAAGTGTAAATGAAAGTGTGCCGGAATCGATTTGTTGTGTCTTGTTGCTTCAACGACGATATCGTATGTTCCAAGGGTAGAATTTTTGATCTCGATCAATTCCGCCCTCTCCTCGTCGGTGAGTCCAGCCTCATCCACATGTCGCAGAGGAACGATCATGTCATGAACAACGGCGATGAGATCATAGGGAAACTCATTAGGAATGATCTTCCATGATCGGTATCCGATGACCGCGGTCGTGTCACACAAAGGACAACTTTTCTCTAGTGCGCCCGTGTCTCTATGCGCCCGGTACTTTTCTGACACTTCGTTTGAACGAAAATGATCACTGGCTGACATGCTGAACATTATACAAAACCCGCTCAAAAAAGCGGGTTTTGTTAGATATTAACGCTTAGTCCTCCTTCGCCTGGTTCGCTTCGCTCACATCGGCGATTCCCTCCCTTCCGGTCGGGAACCGGACCAAACGATAGTAAACCTATCGTTTACTCCACTGTGGGGCGCGGCGGGCCTTACGTAGACCAAACTTCTTGCGCTCCACGGCGCGAGAATCGCGCTTCAGGAAGCCTTCTTTCTTGAGAGCGCCGCGGCGATCGGCGCGCTCCTTCAAAAGAGCGCGGGCGATGCCGAGCTTAACGGCGTCGGCCTGGGAGGAAAGCCCGCTACCCGACACCTTGACGGTGATGTCGTACTCGCCGGCTCCGACTTCTTTAGTCTCCAATACGGACATAACGGCTCGCACGAAAGCGGCATGCTTGAAATAATCCTCGAGTTTCTTGTCGTTCACCGTGACGGTGGTCGATTTGGCCGGAGTGAGACGCACGCGAGCGCTGGCCGTCTTGCGGCGGCCGATGCCTTCGTTGTACTTATTTTGAGTCGTTGCCATATTTTAGTAAATAGATTTGTGTTAAGGTCAAAAGTTTACTCGTTGATCTTGAGATTGTGCAAAGTCGGCTTGCGCAACTTGTTCTTAGGAAGCATGCCGCTGATGGTGCGACGAAGCACCTCGGCGAAACCTTGACGCTTGGCCAAGTGAGACAAGGTCTCGGATCGAAGTCCGCCCGGATAACCGGAATAACTCTGGTAGGTTTCGGACTCGCGATGCTCCGGAACGTCGATCTTCGAAGCGTTGTTGATCACGACCTCGACAGCAGCGACCTTGTTCTTCGCGAAATCCGGTGAGTTCTTGCCTAAAAGCGCGTTAGCGGCTTCGGTAGCCACGCGACCAAGGCGCTTGCCGGCGGCATCGATGACGTATTCCTTTTTGTTTGTCTGCTTTTCCATATTATACAAACTCGATTACTGCCTCGTCGCGGCCGGCTGGAGTACGACCCATCTTGACGATACGGGTATAACCGCCACTACGATCGGCATACTTCGGCGCCAATTCATCGAACAACTTCCTAATGACCTGTTCGCGAGGTTCTCCTAGCGATGAAGAGGCTAGGCGACGAGAAGCAACGGTGGCGCGCTTGCCATAGGTCACCAGCCGCTCGGCCAGAGGACGGAGTTCCTTGGCCTTGGCCTCCGTGGTGCGGATCTTGCCCTTTACGATCAAGTCGGCGGCCAAGCCACGAAGAAGAGCCGTGCGTCCTCGACGCGTCCTACTCAACTTTCTTGTTTTTACTCCGTGATTCATAAATTCTGTTTGATTACTCGGCCAAACTTAGACCCATTCCTTTGAGAAGAGCGACGATCTCGTCCAGACCCTTAGGACCAATGCCTTCGAGCGAGAGGATATCATCTTTTCCCTTTCGTACAAGTCCACCGACGGTGCGGATGGATGCGGCCTCCAAGGCCGACATGGTACGAGCAGAGAGATCTAAGTTTTCGATACGGGTCTTCAAAACGTCTGGATCGACTTCGGAACCTTCGTTCATGGTGTCATCCTTAGAGTCATTTCCACTTTCCAAGCTCTCGACTTCCTTAAAGCCAGTGACGGCCTTGAGCTGATGGATCATGATCTCGATCGACTTCTCCATGGCCTCGCGGGGAGACACGGTGCCGTCCGTCTCGATGAAAAGACGCAAACGGTTGTAGTCGGTACGATCGCCGACACGCATGTTCTCGACCTCATAGTTGGCGCGACGGATCGGAGTAAAGACGGCATCGAGAGCAATGGCGCCGATATCCATTTTTTCCTTCTCATGGCTTTCACGCGGCACATAGCCGAGGCCGCGGCTCACGGTCATTTCGATGTCTAGAGATACGCCTTTGGCTGTGATCTCGGCGATCGGCTGTTCCGGACTCAATATCTCTATCTGAGTCGGAGCTTTAATAGCGCTAGCAGTGACGATTCCGACCTTGTCGGCCTTTAGACTCATCACTACTGGCTCCTCGCTATGAAGAGCCAGTCGCATGCGCTTAAGGTTCAATAAGATGGTGATCACGTCCTCTTTAACACCGTCGATGTTGTCGAACTCATGCTTGACCCCGCCGATCTTGACGTGAGTTATAGCGGCTCCAGGAAGAGACGAAAGGATGATACGGCGCAAGCTGTTTCCTAAGGTGTGTCCATAGCCAGGATAAAGGCCGTCTATTTCATAGATACCCTGAAAATCCTCTTCTTTGACGACTCGTGGCTTCGACGGAAGCGTGACGTTGATTTCTAACATGGTGCTGATGTTAAATTGTACTAATAAAAGTCTGTCAAAGGTGTTAGCGGCTGTAGAACTCGAACACCTGTTCGGGATCGAAAAGCGTCTCGGCGGCTAGGTACTGCGGGACCGACTCCACCTTTCCCTCGAGCTTCTTCACGTCAAAACGCAGCCATGCGGGAACGGAACCAGAATGATTATCGGCGAGCTCAGCGAACAAAACGGAAGATCGGCTACCCTCACGCACGGACACTACATCCCCCACCTTCAGCTGATGGGAAGGAATGGTGAATTTCTTACCGTTCACCGTCAAGTGACCGTGCGAGGCCATCTGACGGGCCAAGCGGCGGGTTTTGGCGAGACCGAGACGGTAAGCGACGTTATCTAGACGCATCTCTAAGCGAGACATCAAGAAATCGATCGGTTTATCGCTTTTCATTAAGGATTCATCTACGTAGTTTCGGAGCTGACGCTCGGTGATACCGTATGAAAAACGCATCTTTTGCTTTTCGATGAGCTGACGCTTGTAGTCGCTCATCTGCCCGGGGCGACCTTGTTTCTTGTCTTTGACGCGCGCGGCAGAAGCGGCAAACTTCTGAGTCTGCGTCTTTTCGAAGATGGGGGCGCCGAGGCGCTTGGCGATTTTGAATTTAGGACCGATTTTCATAACACAATCGTAGGTTCTTTCAATGATTAAACGCGGCGGGCCTTTTTAGCACGAGGACCATTGTGCGGTACCGGTGTCATATCGGTGATCTTCGTGATACCTATACCCTTGCCCGCGAACGCGCGCAAAGCCGATTCACGACCGGCGCCGATGCCGCGAATGATCACCTCGGCCTCGCGCATGCCCATTTGGCTGGCCTTGTCACCGATGATCTCTCCTACCTTAGCCGCGGCGAAAGGAGTAGATTTGCGAGAACCGCTGAAACCCATGGCGCCGGAAGAAGCGGCGATAAGGCTGTTTCCCTTAGGGTCGGTCAAGGTAACGATGGTGTTGTTGAAGGTCGCCATTATATTGAGACGCCCTGAAGCCACCTTTTTCTTAGGCACGCGATTGAGCGCTCGGGAAGTACCCGCTACGTCCGAACCACCACCTTTTTTGATTATTCGTTTCTTACCCATAGGAATATCTGTTTTGTAAACTTTAGAGGCCGCATGACATCGTGCCCTTTTGAGGAAAAATTACGAGGCCGTAATTTTTCCAAAAAGGGCGCGCGAGGCCAAATCTGGTTTTTAAGTCTTTTCTAGCTTACGGCGACCCGAACCCATGGTCTTCTTCACTCCCTTAAGTGTGCGGGCGTTGGTCTTAGTGCGCTGACCACGGGCCGGAAGGCGCTTCTGGTGACGCGAACCTCGATACGAACCTATATCCTTTAAACGCTTGATGTCAGAGCTTATCTTGCGTCGCAACTCGCCTTCGATAGTGAAAGACTCGACCTTCTCGCGCAATGCGTTCTCCATCTCCGGAGTGATGTCCGCAGGCTTGGTATAGGCGTCGATCTTCAACTCGGATAATATTTCCAACGCGCGAGTGCGACCAATGCCGTAAACGGAGGTCAACCCGAATGAAAGATGCTTATTGTCTGGAATGGTGATACCTGAAATTCTCATACTTTATCCTTGTCTTTGCTTATGTCGCGGCTTCTTCTTGTTGATCACGTAGATCTTGCCACGGCGTCTGACGATGATGTCGTCCGGACTGCGCTTTTTGATCGATGACTTTACTTTCATGATTTTATTGATAGGTCGTAGAACGTAGTTCGTAGGATCAAATGCCACTCATTTGCGGAAGCTTATAGCTTCGACATTCTACGAACTACTTTCTACTAGCTGATTTACATTCTTTTGGTGATGCGCCCCTTCCCTCCATATGGATCGGGAACTATGGCCACCTTGTCTCCCACCAAAACCCTGATACGGAACTTGCGCATCTTACCGGAAAGATACGTCAAAACCGTTTCCTTTGTGTCGTCGAGCACAACCCGAAAAAGCGCGTTGGGGAGCGCCTCCTCCACAATTCCGTAGACGAGGTTTTCGTTTTGTGGTCCAGACATCAAACGGATAAGAGTTTAGCAAATACTTTCACAAACGTCAACCCCGCTATCTAACATGTCGTTGTTTTACGCGCCCCACGCTCCGGACGATAGCCCTATGTCCCTCAAGGGGATCGCGATCAGCTGTCTTTTGACAAGATCAGGAGGATATTATAAGTCTAGGACCGTTCACCCACGCACCTAATTTTGCTCGTCGCCGACGACCTCCTTGACGACGATCTCGGCAGGATCGTCAGGAAAAGCTCGACGCCAAAACGGTCTTATCTTGGCAGTGGCCTTTTCAATGGCAGGATAGCCGCCCAAAACGGCATTCAAGGAAGTCTGATTGCCTCCTGCCAGATCGGACTTGAGCTTTTCGGCATCTAAAGTCCAGATGATGCGCGGTTTGCCAAGCAACTTAATAGATACCACATCCGGCATTGCTGGGTCATACGGAGTAGCGTACTCGAAGGTCAAGGCGCTTTGATCTTCAAGACGTACAGGCTCACCTTCATATCCAGGCACCGTGGCCCCGGCGATATATGCCGCCAAATCCTCATTCTTGAACATCGGTACGTGTAGTATCGTTTTTTCTTTGATCTTAACGCGGCCGTTACCCAGGTCTTCGGACGGCATAGCCTCGTAAGAGAACACGATTCCCGACTCAAAAAGCACGAAACCGGCAGGTCTTTCGTTCGCGACTCGTCCTCGCAAGGCCTCGGTGAGCTCGCCACGCAGTGATTCATTAGCTCTCGTCAGCTCTTCGTCATCTATCAAAAAGCGTGGGCCTATGTGACCTCCGGAGAAAGAGGTCTGATTTTCTGCGTAAATAGCGTCATATAGTTCGGTAAGGTCGCTCTCCTTAAAGCCCGGCACGGTGAATTTATTCCCGGCCGGCAGATTATATTGGCTACCTGGCTGATCGGCGAAAACCTTGGTCGTGACGGATCCTGGTACGACTTGTCCTTCGGAATTAGTGGTCGCTCCCGGAACCTCCACCGATTCGGTCACACGGAATATGAGGCCTCCAGGACCTTCGAAACGCGTGTTCTTAATGAGTCTTTCGGAACCAGGAGTCTTCTTGTAGATCGTGAGATCGCCGGTCGCCTGCTCCTCCACGTCCTCCTGTCCTGTCGCGGTCACCTCTCGCTCACCCTCGGCTTCTAGCGTCATGACTTCGAAAGCCAATTCGCCACTGCCAGCTTGCCTCTTACCTTCGACCACGGAGTTTATGGTGGGCTCACGAAACTTAGGATGAACCGTTACTGTGGCCCCGCCGGTCAGGGCCGCTACGCCAAATCCTAGAATAAAAACGGTCATCACGACGAAGACTCCGGTCCACAGACCTTTTCTACTTCCCTTTTTCGAAACGGTGGCGACGCGTGCCCGTGTTGCCGGTTCCGACGTGGCGATATCATTTTCAGGCTCGACCCTCCGTATGGTGCGTGCCGGAGCCCGACGCTTTTCAGCCGGCTTGATGTCTTGTAGATTCCACTTCTTTTCCATAATTTAATGTTATCTAAAACTCCATGAATGTGCTTCTTGGCGGTTTCCGACTTTCCCCGCTATTTTACCACACATCATTTAAGGTCTAAATAACGGTCGACATACAGCTTTTTATGAAAAGAATAGGCCAAGGATAACAAGGAGGCGTCCTTAATGTCCCCGTGCGCGAAGAATTCCGACGTTACGGGATGGACGGTATGTTGGGTACCGGTGACAACTCTGGCCACCCTTTCCACCATAGAAGCGAAGAATACTTCATGATCGTATTCCGTTTGTAAAAATATAGGCTTAGGTAGAGCTAAGGAATCGCCGGTCTTACGAAACAGCGACGTAAGTTCGGTCTCGAATTTTATCAAGGCGTCCTTGACGGCGCGTTTCTTGGCGTCGCCTCCGAAGGCGAAAATCTCTTCGGCGCCGTTTTTCGTCACGTTCCTAGCTTCATGTGGCAGCAGCCCGACAACTTTTGAGATCTCCTGCGCTACATGATCCAGGCCTATGGGCATAAAGTGAGTGTCTTGGGGTAACCCTTCGCGAACGGTCATGAATTCGGTCACACCGTCACCTATCGTCACTATCGAACAATCAGCTACCTTAGGCGCTAGGGCCGATATCGTCCTATAAAACAGCGAGATGAAAGAATCAGCGTCGAGTTCCGTGCCCGGTAAATATCTGTCTCTGGCCCCTCGTAACATCTCCAGAAAATCCAATGTCGATAAGATCACATGCTGGGATAGAGAAACCTCCGCCGCCTCGCTTTTGAAAGGATATTGCGTTTCGTAGCCATTGAGTCGTAGTGCGATGACCGCACTAGACAAAGGATAAAGTTTAAGACCAGAGCGTACCAGAGCCGACGATTGCATCTCATAAGCGTCGGCTTTCGCTTTGCTTTCGAGTTCGGACACCAACGAGCGGGTGATCTTGAAAGGTTTGGCGGCGCGCATAGAAACGTTACGCGAGACGGTGATCGCGTATGGCGCATGTAAAGAGGCCTGAATCAATGAGATCTCACGCGGTAGACCGAGTTGCTTCAGTACTTTGACGCCATCCTTAGCCAAAGAAGCGAAAGCGTTATTGACCGCCTTCTTGATAGTAGCTTCCGCTTTCGTCGCGTCACCTAAAGACAACAACTCCACGTGAGTCCACACGACACTCGGCCCTAAGTGATCGGCAACCGAGCTGACCAGGGCAACCTCGATGCGACGGTCCCCCACGTCGACTATCGCGCCGACCCGGGGCAGAGGATTCTTAGAAGACCAAAATGACCACATACCCACCATTATAAGTGACGATGGGTCATAAGTGGACGGCTTGGTGTAGAAAAAGGGCGGGAAGCTACGCTTCCCGCCCTTTTTCTACTCGAGCACCGCCTTCACTCGTCTCACTCCGGCCGATGACGATTCTTCTTTTACGATCTTGAACGTGCCTTTGATGTCCTCGAGTCGTTCGACATGCGGACCGCCGCATAGTTCGCGCGAAAAAACTTCGCCGTTGTTGCCGGTAATGGTGTAGACCTTCACTTCATCCGGATATCGGTCCCAAAAACTTCCCTCGATGGTGGCATCGCTCTCGGCAACGGTCTTCGGCATCATATCGATCTTGACTTTGCCTCCGGTCTTGATGGCATTATTTACGAATTCCTCAACCTGTCGCAATACTTCCGGAGGGACTTTATCTTGATGGGTAAAGTCGAAGCGCAGACGCTCGCCGGTGATGTTCGAACCGGCTTGGTGTACCTCGTGACCGAGGAACTTGCGCAGTCCAGCTAACATCAAGTGTGTCGCGGTGTGATACTGCACCACCTTTTCGGAATGATCAGCTAAACCACCTTTGAATTTCTGCTCGGCACCGGCGCGAGACAAGTCTTGATGCTCTTTCATTTTATCTTCGAATTCCTTTCGATCGATCGAGAGATTCTTATCTTTCGCCATTTCTTCAGTTAGTTCGTAAGGGAAACCATAGGTGGTAAAGAGCACGAAGGCGTCCTCGCCACTTATTTGTCCTTTAGCTGACACCTTCTCAAACTCCTTGATTCCCTTCTCAAGCGTCTTGCGGAACTGCTCCTCTTCATGTGCTATAGCGGACATTATCTTGTCCTTTTCCTTGGCCAAATTAGTGTAGTGCGTCTCATAGGTGTGGATAACTTTTTCCGCCAAGAGCGAGAGTTTACCGGCCGGAATACCGATGCGGTCGGCATAGCGTACGGCGCGACGCAAGAGGCGACGCACGAAGTAACCCTGTTGATCGTTCGATGGGAAGACGCTGTCGCCGATCATGAAAGTGGCTCCGCGGATATGATCGGTGACCACGCGAAAGGCCACGGTATCTTCCTGGTACTTTTTCCCGGACAGTTTTTCTATTTCCGCGACCACCGACCATAAAAGATCGACTTTGAATACATCGGGATCTCCGGTCTTGGCGGCGGCGATACGTTCGAGTCCGCCGCCAAAGTCCACGTTCCTTTGCGGCAACTTAGCGAAGGCCCCGTCCTCCTGCTTGATATATTCGATGAAGACCGAGTTGCCGATCTCTAAAAATTGGCCGGAGTCGGAGTTCGGGTGCGGCTGTCTGTCCTTGAATTCGGGATGAGTGGCGAATTCCGGACCGAAATCGTAAAAGACCTCCGAGTCGGGACCGCCGATCTCACCTACCGGCATGTTCGCGGGCTTGCCCGAGCGGCTCCACCAGTTTTTGGCGGCGTCATAGTAGAAGATGCGCCCGCCCTGCATGCCGATCTCGTAACCCTCTTCCTCCGAACCGATATGAACTGCCTTGGCCTCGATGCCGCGCTCCTTGAACAATTCCTGCCAAATGGCGACCGATTCGTCGTCTTTCGGGATACCCAATGACTCATCACCGGCAAAGACCGTGACGTAAATGCGAGCCGGATCGAGTTTCACTTCGTCTACCAGGAAAGTGAAGAACCATCTCAGTTGTTCTTTTTTGAAATAATCGCCCAAGGACCAATTACCGAGCATTTCAAAGAAGGTGGTGTGACGGTTGTCGCCCACCTCCTCGATGTCGTTTGCTCGGAAACATTTCTGCGAGTCGGTGAGCCTGGTGCCCTTAGGATGCTTCTCGCCCATGAGATACGGGATCAAAGGCTGCATGCCGCTACCGGTGAAAAGCGTGCTCGGATCGTTCTCCGGCACCAAAGCGGCCGAAGGGATGACCGCATGGCCGTTGTCGGCCATGAATTTCAAATATTTCTCCCGAATTTCGTTTCCTGACATAGTGGCTACTATAGCAGATGACCGAATACGAAAAAAGCGCCCAAATGGCGCTTGGACGAGTGGTGGGCGGGCGCGCAAGCGCGCCCGCGTCGACAACACTTCAGGTGACAGTCGGTACTCCGCCGTCCCTGAGAATCTGCAGGGACGACAAGAGGTCCGTAGGAACCTCATCGTCAGAAACTCTCTCCTTCTGACAGCATGGGTCGGGCTCGTCGCCCTTGAGAGGCTGCCGAAGGACAGCTGTGTGCCCGCCAGTGCGGGTCAGGTAGAAACAGTAGTCCCCCCGATTGGTGGCTCTGCAGAAATCAACCGCATATGTCATTTCGATTTCTCTCCCATGTACACTTCCGCCAGAAAAGCGGAATTAAAATGCATCCTAGCGTAGTTTGACTATTTTCTCAAACTGCTTAATGTCCGCGGCATGATTATCGAGTGCTTTTAGGAAAGTGTCCTCTTTGGTAGTGTCGATACCAATTGACTTAAAGATATCCACCACCGTGTCGGACGAACCCGCCGAAAGGAACTTATCGATCTTTTCGATATAAGATTTATCCTCCTTGTATTTCTGACTCATCAGTGTACTCATGAGAAGACCGAAAGCATAGGAGTAGACGTAAAAACCGTAGCGCAGATGGGACACGTAAACATAACTATAGCCGTCTTCTTTAGCAACCCTGACGGACGGACCTAGATACGACTTTAGATGTTTCTCCATGCAGGCGGCGAACTCGTGATTTTGCATCGAACCATGAGCGTGTATGGTGTCGTGCATTTCCAATTCAGCGTTGAAAAAAGCGATTTGGCGCTCGATAGTGGAGATATCGCGCGTGATGCGATCATGAAGCAAAGTAGCTTTGTCTTTTTCGCTGGCTTGATTGTATACCGCGTCAAAGACCAGATTCTCAAAGAGTGTGCTGGCCGTCTCAGCCGTCACAATTGAAAAGCCCTGATAGAACGGAGAGTTGACCGCACTGCGATGCGCATGAATCGCGTGACCCATCTCGTGAGCCAGCGTTTCGAGAGACTTGAAGTTAGGCACGTGATTCAAAAACACATGTGTAGGATGTCCGACCTCCTCGGACATAAAGGCGCCACCTCGTTTGCCCTTTCGCGGAAAGACGTCGATCTGGCCGTTTTGGAGCATCCGGTCGAAGATCTCTCCGTATTCGGTCTTGAGACCATAAAAAACGTCGCGGCAAGCCTCCATCGCCTCTTCGAAACTTATCGATAGTTCCGGACCGATCGAACGATATTTCTCGGTATAATGAAGTTCTTTGACCCCGTGATATTTGGCCTTGAGTTTGTAAAACTTTTGGCTCAGCTTAAAGCCCTTGGTCGAAACTGCTTTGACCAGGTTCTCGATACTTTTTTCATCATGCTCGTATGACAGAGCGGTGGCGCTGTACGGCTTTTTAAATCCGCGAATCTCGTCCTCGCCGCGCGCGTCGCTAACGATCGCGTTCATCTCATGCTCGGCCATCTCTCCGATCTGCTTCATTTCGGCGATGATCAGATCCCAGAGCTTTATGCGATCTTTGACCGGCAACAGATCGATCGTCTCTATCGCCTCGGGCAGATGCAACTCCTTGTCCTTGAATCTTACCTTGCGGTTACTGATAATCTTTTCGACAGCATCGAACCACATACCCGACGATTGCCGTGATTTGAGCCTGACGATCTTCTCTTCCGCTTCGGTAAGGTCGTGCTTAGCGCCACTGAATATCCGCTCCAAATAATAACGGAAATGCGCCAAATCTTTAGCTTGGAGATATTCCTTCTGGAGCGTCTCGGGAAGTTTGCCCAATTTCAACGTGAAAAACAGCAGCTGATCGCTAGCTTTACGTAACCGCTTGGACATCAGCGCCAAAGCGCGATCGGCCTCGTTGTCGTTCACGTCCAGACATTTTCGAAAGGAGAAATAGCGGCCCGGCCTGGCGATCTCGGGCATGCCGGCCAGTGACTCGTACTCGGCAAGAGCTTGTTTGAGATCGGAAACCTTTTCAAAAGTGTCACCGGACCACTTCTTGGCAAAAGCACGATAGGCGGTTTCGGTAGCTTTAAGATCAGCCTCGATCCGGGGATCCCGGCCGCTCTTGTAATACAGGCCCTTGAGGTCCCATTCTGTGCGGTATTTTTTAAGTGGCGGCAGGGAGCGCGCGGCTCGGTAATCGAAGCCTCTTTTCTTGTCGGTCATTTTTGCTTATTAACACTTTTGGCTACGTGCGCTAAGAAATTCTTGTATTCGGAATAAACGTGATTGAACTCGGCGATGATATCGCTTTGCAGGCGACGGTTCAAGAGATTGGACAACTCTTGATATCTCATGGCCCGCTCGTCGAGAGAACCGGCGAAGTCCTTAATGAACCCTTGATGATTGTCGTAGTACTCTTCGACGATACTGCGCATGTTGTGGATCTTGTCGGCCGCGGCGATAAGGAGGGCCTCGTCCGGACCGGCTTTTAGTTGCTCTAAGTAGGCGAGTTTTCGCTCTTTCCAAGGCAACTTTTCCCCGTTCTTCTCCTTCGGTTCGGTGACCGTCTCGACGATGCGGCGCACCTCCCGACCAAAATCCTCCTCTAACTCCTCAGCCGTGTAGTCGGTGTCTTCGAGAGTGTCGTGAAGCCAAGCGGCTATGACACAATCTTCGTTTTTGGTGTAGTCGGCCACTAGCCATGCCACTGCCGCCAAGTGCGTGACATACGGCAGTGGCAATTTGCCGCGGCGTCTCTGGTCTTTATGCAAGACGGCCGCCGCACGGATAGCTTGTTCAAGGCGGTAACTATACATAGGTTCTAGGTTTCAGTTTTTGGACTCTAGAGCGAAAGTTGTGAGAATACCTAGGTGGTCACCTTTGTTTATTTCTCTCCTGTTCTTCCAGGCGAGTGAGTTCCTTGGACTTATCCAATCGCTTCGCTTCCATCTTATTGATTTCGGTCTCCAAGTCGTGCACCTTCGCGACGAACTTAGCCTTTTCCTTATCGAGATCATCGATCTTTCGATCAATGGATTCGATCTCCTTCTTTTCCTTTTCGACGTCGGCCCGGCGTCTTTCGATATCCCTCTCAAGAGCCTCAATATCGCGTTTCAAAGTATCGGTCGTCATAATCTTATTGTCTTTAAATATTTTTAACCTTCTTGCCCTTCAAATGCAACGCCATCAGCTTCTTGCCCGATGCTTCGCGATACGGGCAGTACTCACAGGACGATCCTGTCGGCGGTATCACCTCGCTCTCTAGGGTCTGTTTGATCTTCTCTAAGGTCGGTTCGATCCAGTCGGTCTCCGTCTCACATTCTACCAGAGTCGTCTCGAAGGTCAGTTTGTCGTCGAAAGCGTCTTCTTCTTTCGAGGCGTTGGCGTAGACCAAGTAGCCGAGCGGCGATACTTTGAAACCGTTCTGCTCTAGAAGCCAACGATAAACCCCGAGTTGGCGTTGGTACTGCTTTTCCCACGGTGAGTCACCTAGAGATTCGATGCGGCCAGCCTTAGACGTGGCCTTATAATCCACGACGATGATCTCGCCGTCCGGTTTCTGCCACAGATCGTCTACCCCGCCGCAGACCAGGAGCCCGGTCGGCTCGTGTCGGTGTTCGATCCCCACAAAAGTATCGCGCCAGGCATCCATCTGTTCATGTTTGAGCGGAATCGCGTCAACGCCGTACTTTTTCATGATCGGATGCACCGTACCGGCGGCGCGGTGTACGTCGAATTCCTTCTTGAACAGCTCATCGACGGCGATATTGAGATTGAACGACGGCATTCCTGGACGTTTGGTACCGAGCTTATTGTCGAGATAGAAACAGCGAGGACACTCAATGAACAGGTCGATCTTGGAACGGGACAAACGCCATTTGGCGCCGCCATAGTTCCAATCCGGCGAGCGGTCAGGGTTGTACTTTTTGGCGAATTCCATCCTGGGATTATAGCAGATACGAAAAGCGCGGCCTGCGGCCGCGCTTTTACCGTCTATTGAGCTTCGAAGGTCTCCATGACCCCGGAGAATTGGCCGTCGGTAGCGAGACTAAAAGTCTTGTCGCCGTTGTCGGAATAAAAGACTACGGCGTAAGTCTGGCCGGCTTCGGTGGCACGCAAGAGGCGCACCGAGTCGGGCAACAGGCCCTCATCGGTGTTGAAGCGAGCTACTCCCAAAAGTCCTGACATCTGGCCATTTTCATAATCCCGAACTCCGATCCATCCGGCCTTAGCGGGAAATTCAACTGAATCCAATGAAACAGTATCTCCTGCCGACTGGTCAGCTACGCTTATAGCACCCTGGTCAGAAATGACGACTTCGGCCGGCACAGTAGGCTTAGTCACATCTCCACTTGCGGTCACCTTATTGTTTTCATCGGCACCTTTCTGGTCGTTCGATACCTCAACGGCGCTTTCGGAGCCATCTGCACTTTGCTTGACCGCGTCGGCTGGTGGCTCGCTGAAGATGAACACCAATAGACCCCCGACCAATAGACCGGCGATGAAAGAGATAATCGTCTTCTTGTTCTCTTCGGTCATCATGTTTTCTTCTGACATAAGTTCGATCGGTAAATGATTAATAGGCGAAATTATAAACCATCGGACTTGTCCGGGGAAAGTTGACGCGCCTCGAAAAGTAATGCCTCCATTTTACGCGGCGATAGTCCCAGAGAGTTCAACAACTTAGGTCTTTCTAGAATGTCTTGACATACGACGACGTTTTTCTGTAGTAACGACTGTTTTTGACTAGTCGTCAATCCCTGAAGGACCGTGATCGGGTAAAGTCGATATCTCTCGATCATCTCATATAGATTGTCCTTTTTAGGATGATCCCAACCTAGCACCTCTACACCGACGCAATTCGCGTACTTGATGGCGGCGGTGGTGAATTTAGTGTTGGTGACGATCTTGAGGTTCTTGATGCCACAAATATCCTCAGCGCATACCTTTTGCTGCTCTAGGTCTAGCAAGCGCGCGTAGGAATACATGGCGACCTGCAGATCGGATTTTATGCCCGGCCGCGCATGAAACTTGGCCTCCGCGACGAAAGCATGATCGTCTTTGTAGGCAGCCAGATCGATCTCATGGAGAGCGCAGCGACCTTGGAGTGTCAGACCGACCTTGGTCTTGTACCCCTGGGCTTCGAAGAGTTTTGCTAAGAACATCTCGAAAGGGAAACCGGTCGGTCCGAGATTAAAAAGCGCGCGACGTAAGCCATAACGAGCGACGATCGACGCTTCGGCTCCTCGGAGCATCGAGAACGCATGTTTGTAGATATCCTGAGTGCGCATTCCGTCACGCGCCACCACCTCGACCTGTCTCACGATGTCATCGATCTCCGAGCCATGGGCGCCGGCACGGCGAAGCGATCGTCGTAGTTTGGATGGATCGAATTTCTCTACAGTACCGTCGGCTTTGGTGATCAGCATAAAGTCAGATTACTGTTATAACTGATAGTTTATAGCAAAGGAGGCCGAATGTCCTAAACTACTCCACGACTCCGCCACCGAGACATTCATCGCCCCGATAAAACACGACCGACTGGCCGATAGCCGGCCGCTCGATATCCTGTTGTGGCGACATCAGTATCGAGCCGTCTTCAGTTGAAACGATTCGCGCCAGGAACGGAAATTGTCGATATCGCGTCTGAGCCTCGACATCGGCTGGCAACTCTTTTTCGAGCACGTTTACCTGCTTCAGCACAATATCGGAACCTCCTAGGATCATGGGCGGCTTGGTATCGACGGTGATCGTATTGCGCTCCATGTCTTTGGCGACCACGAAATGCGCTTCCCGACCTGCTTCTCCGAAGACCGTGAATCCGTGCCTTTGGCCCAGAGTGTAGACCAATGCTCCATCGTGCCGACCGATCTCACTCCCGCTTTCGTCGACGACCTTACCCGGTTCGACCGAGGCGAAGTGGCTCAAAAACTCTTTCACATCGACATGACCTAAAAAACAAATGCCCTGGCTGTCTTTTTTAGCGGCCGTTGGTAATTTACGCTTTACTGCCTCGATCCGAATATCTTCCTTCGTGCTATCGCCCACCGGAAATAGGATATGCGCGAGATCTGCCGGTGTGAGAGTCCATAGAAAGTATGACTGGTCCTTTTTTGGGTCTTTGCCGCGCAGCAATTTGTAGCTCTGATCTCCGAACGTCAAACTTGGTATCTTTTCGATCTGAGCGTAATGTCCGGTAGCTATGAAATCGGCGCCGTACTTTTGCGCGAAGCGCCAAAAAGCGCCGAACTTCACGTGGCGGTTGCACATGACATCCGGGTTCGGCGTGCGGCCTTTGAGGTACTCTCCCACAAAGTATTCACCGACCTCTTTTTTATAGTCCTCGGCGGCGTCCAAGGTCATAAACGGTATACCTAAATGCGCGGCCACGCGCATGGCGTCGAGCCTGTCCTTCTCGGCGTCGCACTTCAAAAACTCAGGTTCCCAGACCTTGATGAACACCCCGACGACTCTATACCCTTGATCGACCAATCTAGCGGCCGCGACCGACGAATCGACACCACCGGACAAACCGACGAATACTAAGGGCTTTTTATGCTCGACCGATCTCATTTGAGATACTTTGCAATATTCCGCTTATGTTCGTCAAATGTCCTAGCGTAGTGAAAGACGCCTTCACTATCGGTTATGTAGTAAAAGTAATCGCTCTCCGTCGGTTCCAAGACCGCCTTGATGGCCTGGAGACCGGGATTGCCGATGGGTGTCGGCGGCAATCCGTCGTAAAGATAAGTGTTGTAGGGGGTGTCGATATCGAGATCGTCGGCGGTCAGAGTACCCAACGGACGCCCGAGCACGTATTCAAGCGAAGCGTCGACCTGTAGTCTCATTCCTTTTTCCAGTCGATTGGCTAATATGCCAGCGACCATCCGCATCGATTCCTCGCTGTTGGCTTCGCGTTCGATAAGCGAGGCCAACACGATGATTCCATCCTCTCCAAACTCATGGGACGTCATGGCCGGGCGTAATTCAGAGATCTTTTCGTCATAAGTAGCCAACAAAAGCGAATGGAGTTCGGCCGCCGTGAAGTCCGCGGGCAGATAATAAGTGTCAGGAAACAAATGACCTTCGTCAATTGCGCTTAACTCGCGAAACTCTTCGACATCGAACTCCGACAAGCTCTCGGCCGCGATGTCGGCGAACTCGGCGACAGTGAATCCTTCTGGCAGCGTGACCGCCAAGAGATTACTCGCGCCCGGAGGTGTCGACAATCTCTTGGCGACATCGCCTACATCGAGCGGTTCTTCGAAGACATAAGTCCCCGCTTGAATACTGTTCGGATCATGCCGCCAGACCAACAATAGATACAAGAACGAACCAGACCTGACCACATGCTGAGAATCCAACAGATCGGCGATGGCACCGGCCGAAAGGCCGCGCTGAATAGTCACTGGCGAATGAATCGGAAAATCAGCCGGCGGCCTGGTCTGCCACCAAAGTAAAAAAACAATAGGCATGGCCAAGCCCGTGGCTATCAGTGCCCAAAACCCGCGTCGATGCCACAACGGCCGTTTTATGTCGTACGTCTCTATCATTTTCGGGATTACTGTGAAAATTCGCCGGTCGGCAGATTGGCCGGGGCTTCGCCACGCGTCGAAGGCACTCTATCCAATGTCGGAGTGAGTGCCACCTTGCCAGGCAAATGCCAAATCGAAGCCAATTCTTCAGCCGTAAAGATCTTGGGATGGTCACCTGAACCTTTAGGATAATACACTCGTCGGCGATATTCTTTCAGCTCTGCCTTTTTAAGCGCCTCCAGGGCTTTACGCTTCTTGCCAGGATAAAGATCCTTGTAATCGAAATCGGTACGCCAACGGATGCCGAGCGCGTTTGAACCACTATCGAATTGACTGAACATACGGATAACAGGATTAATAAGATCTCCATTGAAACCACCTTTTGTGTTCACGTATATCCAGCGAATGGCGGTGTTATAGGCATACTTGCTAGAGTGCCGTTCGAGAGCACTAATAAGATCCTTTTCGCCGGCCGTGAGCGCCACATTGACAAGGTTACCCTCCTCATCCTTCATCTCTTTACCTTTAGGCAGACGGGTCTTTGGATCACGGTTCATCATGGTGTTGACCAAATCCTTTGACTCGGCGTTCCAACTTGACCCTTCGCCGATCTTCATTTGGCCATTGAGAAAGCTCGAAGGACGAAACGAAGTAGCTATGATCTGCACGAACAGACGCTCATGTGGCGCAATACTGCCCATCACCTCGAGCATCGGGGTCAGAGGATCTACTTTTTCCTCCTCCTTGGGCATTTTGTCCAAACCATAATCGATGTAAGTTTTAAGCGGCATTATGCCATCCTTCTTTTTGCCCATGTGCGCAGCGAAGATCTCGTAACCAGCACTCTTGTAGTCCAAGGGCACCTCGGCCGCGTAATCGACAGCTTCCTCTATGATCTCCACGCCCGGGTATTGCGAGTACAAATTGGTCTCGAAGGCGTTCTTAGTCTTTTTGGTCGGGACATTGACGTAAAAACGTACCTCGCCACCGATCGAAGCGATCTCGAAAGAGAATGGCAGGGGCCGCTTGCCGTCGCGGTAGGTCTGCATCAGGTTGTCGGGATTAGCGGTGTTATGGATCTGCGCAATGACGAACTCCATCGCCTCCGGCGACTTCATCACCTCGGGTGGCAAGCGGACTCTGAGAGTCGTACGGCCTTGATTGAGCGAAAAGGCGGCTCCGACCATATCCATCCATTTATTGAAAAATAAATAGAAAAGGACCAAAGGCAGCCAGACCGGAATGAGAGCGATGAACACCGACAGCACGTTACCGGTCGAGATTCCTAGCACGAACAAGCCGATGACCAAAAGACTAAAAGCGATCATCGCCGCTAAGGGGCCGTAATCGAAATCCTGATCTCCGACCCACTTCAAAAAAGCTTTGGCGCCGGGCACCTTTTCTTTGAAGAATTCCTCATCGAACATGGTCTAAGTATAAAGTAGAAAACGCAAAGTACATAAGGAAAATAGTGAAAAGCGGCGCGGGCCAAAGGCC
>ERZ761601.10-NODE-10-length-71787-cov-6.546256_pt1 | contig 71787 bp, 62 predicted proteins | sample MGYA00433092_ERZ761601 | MGnify/ENA primary metagenome ERZ761601 (study PRJEB28899, sample SAMN03785571) | bioreactor sludge metagenome | biome: EBPR Sludge; feature: EBPR Bioreactor; material: 0.22µm filtered reactor supernatant | place: Saint Lucia: Queensland...
GTGGATAAGTTTTTTTAAAAAATAAATTCATTAAATTATTTTTTTGAATTCGATTCATCAAATCCCAGCATCCTCACTTCCATTTCTATCTCGATGTCAGTTTTTTCAAAAACCTTCTCGCGGATCTTCTTGCTGAAATTTTTTATTTCGCTGGCGGTGGCGCCGCCACGATTGACCAGCACCAATGCTTGCCGTTCGTACAACCCGACGTTCCCTTCTCGATATCCGCGCAAAGCACACACGTGATCCAAGATCCAGCCGAGAGATAATTTCATCCTTCCCTCCCCGTCTGTGTAAGCCGGCAAACCCGGGTAGATGTCTACGAGACGTTCATGATCGGACACCGACACGATGGGATTTTTAAAGAACGATCCGGCCGTACCGATGTTTTTCCAATCCGGAAACTTGCCGCTACGAATATCCATCACCACCGCCCGCACCTTGCTCACACTCACTTGGACCGGACCGTGTTCGGCAAAACGCGCTTCAAGATCACGATAATGCAATCGAGGCGCCGGCATTCGCGACAAGACGTAAGTGACCGACAATATGATCAGATCGCGTCCCGCTTCGTTCTTGAACACCGAATCGCGATAACCGAAGCGGCAATCGGTCGCAGGTATCTCACTTATCTCCCCTGTCGTAATGTCTAAAACACGGACCGACGCGATCACCTCGCCGACCTCGATGCCGTAAGCGCCGACGTTCTGTACCGGCGTAGCCCCGACCGTTCCCGGAATGGCAGAAAGATTCTCGAGGCCCCACCACCCCGCCTCGACCGAATGAGCGACCACATCGTCCCAGATCTCACCCGAACCAGCTTTAAGGAACACTCGTTCGCCATCGACTTCGCTTGAAACGCCCTTGATCTCGTTTTTGACGACCAGACCCTGAATGCCATCATCGGACACGAGTATGTTCGAACCTCCTCCGATGACGGTGAATTCGAGGCCGCGCTCGCGGGCAAAGCCCGCGAGCGCGGCCATCTCCTCTTCGCTCTTAGCGATGGCAAAATATTCGGCCGGACCGCCCACTTTGAGAGTGGTATAAGGCGCCAACATCACTCGCTGTCGCACGTCCGGCATGATCATTTTTCGGCTTCTAATCCCTTTATCAAGCGTTCGCCCTCCGACTTAAAGCTCGGAATGTCTTTGATCGCTTCGCGAAGCACCGCGATGGCCTTTTCCTTGTCTCCCATTTCGTAATATAGCGCGGCCAAATTCGTGCGCACCACCGTGTCGGTCGGTGTCGCTTCCCGTCGTTTCTCGAATATATATTCGACGATATCGAAACGCTTAGCTTCGTGATACAGCTGAAGAGACATTTCGTCGGTAGTGAAGACATCTCTGAGCGTCCTATCCGCTTCGAGATCAGACATATCCAAAATCTCGGCCGAGCCAGCATCGTCTTCAAGAAAAGCCAAGACAGCGGCCAGACGCACGCGGTTCAGATCGCTTCTAGTGTCCAGTTCGTAGGCGGTGCGATAACTTTCCAATGCCGCCTCTTTTTCTCCTTTGTTCAAAAACACCAACCCCTCTTCGACGTACAAAGCCTGTTTCCTCGGCGACAGCTGTTTGGCCTTGTCTAATTCCTCAAGCGCCAGATCGAACTCGCCGGCGGCTCGGTAAAAAACACCTGTGATCATGTGCAACCGCGCGTCGCCTGGCTTATGCATCGCCAGGTCTCGCAGGGCCGCTGAAGTTTTGCGGACCAGTTCATCCTTCTCGGCGGCGGACATACCCGATGTGGCTATCCTCTGCACTCCGACCTGCGCCATCTGTTCGACTATCTCCTGTTCGGCGAAGGATCCGCGATCCAGGGCCTTTCCGAAAGTCTCGAGACTTTTGGCCGTAGTTTGCGCCCTATAACCATCGATGATGTCCTGCGCCGCCAAGATGCCCGGGGTGTTGATCATGTATGCGACCACTACCGAGGCCAGTAGCCCGAACGGCACCAGGATGCGCTCCCAAGTATCCTGTCGGATCGAAAACTTTTGGAAGGCCGCGATGGGCTCGGCCACGCGCGAGTGTATCAACGCCAGAATCACGCCGTAGAATATCCAACTGGCCAAATTGTCGAAGACGAACAGGTTATGAAAGGTGTAGGCCGCCAGCAGTCCAAGAATCAGAGATTGTTCGGCGACGCTGAAATGCCGATCTTCACGGACACCACGGACGAAACGACCCCACATCGGCTTCACGTGCACGTACCATAAAGCCGTAGCTAAAATGCCGAGGTAAGCAAATAGTCCCAAGATACCGCCGGCGATGAGCCAATCCATGAAAATGTTGTGCGTACGGTCGTACCAAGGTTCGGCGGCGTAGAGGGTCGGTTCATAGTATTTGTTGAACACGTAGCTGAAATTTTCTTGACCCCAACCCAACCAAGGTCTTTCTTTGACGCCCTGAAGCGCCACTTTCCAGACAGCGAAACGAATGCTGCCTTCAGACAAAGTGATATTGGTGAGCCGGCTGAGCACCACGTTTTCTTTGACGAAACTTTGATCGCGCATGACCCAAAGACTTCCGGCCGCCAATACGATGGCCGCCAGACCACCGGCCGCCCACTTTTTGATCGACGCTCCTTTCGGGAGCATCAGCGTCAGATAAGCGAAAGCCAAGACGCTACCGCCCATAAAACCGAGAGTGGCGCCGCGGGTACCAGTGCGCAACAAGACGAAACCGAAAGCGAAAAACAACGCCCCGTAAACATACCGAAGGTTCGTCGACTTCGTCCGTACGAACAACCACCCGGCGATGAACATGTGGAAGAGCATGTAAACGCCGAGATAGCTCGAGTTACCGAGTCTTCCATCCACTCGCCAAGCCCCGCCCTGACTGACATCGACGGCTCCGGCCATCTGTCCGAAAGCGTAGAGGGACATGATCACCGCGGCTACCAATGCCGTGTTCAAGAAGCGATTCCATAGTTGTTCGGTCTTCAGGACCGACCCTAGCATCAGAAAGTACATGAAAAAATGCGCCAGTGTGATCCAGCCTTCCATGCGCTCGTAATTGCTCCAGAAACTCTTCAACGGATACTCGCCGAAGAGATCGGCGGCGAACATCACGATGGTCAGCGACGCGACGGCCGCCGTGATCCAAGACCACTTAGGACGAAAATCGCGGTCGTAGATAGCTAGAAGCACCCAAGCCGCAAAGCCGACTTCTACCAATATGCGAAAAGCGAAGTTCTTGCCCGTGATGAACGGAAAGAACATGGACGAGGACACGATCAAAAGGACGAAGGGTACCGCGAACACCGACCCGTAGATCACCCATTTTAGAAAGTCTTTCATGATCGAATAACTATACCCCAAGGCAATTCTTTATCAAAAAACGCAATCCAACACGATAATTCCCTTGAGGCAATAGGCGACGACGTCATATATTTAGTTTTCACCAGGATCAATATGTCAACGGAAACTAAGGTCGTAGCGGTCTCTGGCGGTTTCGACCCTTTACACGTGGGGCACGTGAGAATGTTCGCAGAGGCTCGCAAGCTTGGAGATAAGCTGGTGGTCATCGTCAACAACGATAATTGGCTTCGTAAAAAGAAAGGCTTTGTCTTCATGCCCGAGATCGAACGTCTTGAGGTCGTCCGAGCCTGCAAAGGCGTCGACGATGTCATACTAACCCAGCACGCGCCTAACGATGAAGACGCCACCGTCTGCAGAGAACTAGCGAGACTGCGGCCGCAGGTGTTCGCCAACGGCGGCGATCGAGGGGCTTTCAACACTCCGGAAGCGGAACTGTGCCAAAAGCTCGGTATAGAAATGGTTTACAATGTCGGGGCAGGCGGCAAGATCCAGTCTTCGTCGTGGATGATAAGAGATGCCGCGGAAGCGCTCAAGAAACACGAACGGCCGTGGGGTCATTTTTATAATCATCATTCGCTTCCCGGGGTGCACCTGAAAACCCTGCATGTGAACGGCGGGGCTCGCCTCTCTCTGCAACGACATAAATATAGGAACGAGACCTGGGTGTTGGTATCTGGCGACGCTCAAGCCGTGGTCGGAACGTCCCCGGACGAACTCACAGAGCACGAACTCGACACCGGCAAACCCTTCGATGTCCCGGTCGGCACCATACACCGACTGACCTCGAGAGCGGGCGGGGTGCTGGTAGAGATCTCCTACGGCAAATTCGACGAGGAGGACATCGAACGCTTCCAGGATGACTTTGGCCGGGCTTCGGGGTATACTCCCGCGACGATGGATCACGTCGGTGATCTGCTAATGGAACGTTACGGTAATATCGCCTTCGATTCCCAAGCCAAGAACTTGCCTATGTCGAATCGACAGTTAATTCCCAATATCATGAAAAAAGCATTGATCACCGGAGTGACCGGGCAGGATGGATCATATCTGGCCGAACTATTACTGGAGAAAGGCTACGAGGTACACGGCATCATCCGTCGCTCATCGTCTTTCAACACCGCCCGACTCGAGCATCTATACGAAGGCCCTGAGAAGCAGAATCGGCATTTCATTCTGCACTACGGCGATTTGACCGACGCGACCAATCTGATTCGAATCATTCAAGAAGTTCGGCCGGACGAGATCTACAACCTGGCCGCTCAGAGTCACGTAAAGGTCTCTTTCGAAACTGCGGAGTACACCGGAAATTCCGACGGTCTGGGAACGCTCCGGATCCTGGAAGCCATTCGTCTGCTCGGCCTAGAGAAGACTACGCGTTTTTATCAAGCCTCCACTTCGGAGATGTTCGGTGCGACGAACCCCCCTCAGAATGAATCATCCCCTTTCTATCCAAGGAGCCCCTATGGAGCGGCGAAGCTTTATGGTCACTGGATAACGGTCAATTACCGCGAAGCTTATGGTATCCATGCTTCGAGCGGCATTCTGTTCAATCACGAGTCGCCGCGTCGTGGCGAGACCTTTGTCACCCGCAAAGTGACCCGCGCCGCCGCACGCATCGCCTTAGGACTGGAAGACGGCTTGCTCTTAGGTAACCTCGACGCCATGCGCGACTGGGGTCACGCCAAAGACTTCGTCGAAGCCATGTGGTTGATGCTTCAACAAGACAAACCTGATGACTATGTCATCGCCACCGGCCTCCAGCATTCGGTCCGAAAACTTTGCGAGATAGCGTTCGCCAATGTGGGCATAAATCTGCGCTTCGAAGGATCAGGTGTCGACGAGAAAGGCGTCGACGTCAAAACGGGCAAAGTGCTCGTCAGGGTCGACCCGCGCTACTTCCGTCCGACCGAGGTCGACTCCCTTCTCGGCGACCCGCGAAAGGCCAAGGAGAAACTAGGCTGGGAGCCTAAGATAACCTTCGGCCAGCTGGTCCGCGAGATGGTGGAGAATGACCTAGTCGAAGCCGAACAAGAACTTCAACTGCAGGCCATGAACAAAGTCCGAGAGGTGCGCAAGAATTTATCGAAGTGACTCGAACTCGGTTGCTATAATTAGAGCATGGAAAAAACGTCTAAGATATTCGTAGCCGGCCACCGCGGCTTGGTCGGATCGGCGATCGTCAGAGCCTTGGAAGCCGCCGGGTACACGAACGTCATCAAGAAGACCCGGTCGGAACTCGATCTCCTCGACCAGAAGGCCGTGGCGGATTTTTTCGCGACCGAAAAGCCGGAATACGTCTTCGACGCTGCCGCTAAGGTCGGCGGTATTTTGGCCAATAAAGAGCACCCGGCGGAGTTCATCCACCAAAACCTCGTCATCCAGAACAACGTCATTCACAACGCCTACCTCAGCGGCGTTAAGAAACTCGTTTTTCTGGGATCTTCCTGCATCTACCCGAAACTCTCTCCTCAGCCGATCAAGGAAGAATACCTCCTGACCGGCCCGCTCGAGCCGACCAACGACGCCTACGCCATCGCCAAGATCGCCGGCATCATGATGTGTCAGTCGTACAACAAACAATACGGCACGAATTTCATCAGTCTGATGCCGACCAATCTCTATGGACCGAATGACAACTTTGACCTAGAGAGTTCCCACGTTTTGCCGGCGCTGATCCGCAAATTTCATGAGGCTAAAGAAAACGGCGCGCCCAACGTCACCCTTTGGGGCACCGGTAGTCCGATGCGTGAATTCCTTCACGTCGACGATCTCGCCGACGCGGCCGTTTTCCTCATGCAAAAATACGATGGTTCAGAGATCGTGAACGTCGGCACCGGCGAGGATGTCACCATCAAAGAACTGGCAGGGTTCATTCGCGACGCCGTGGGTTACGCAGGCGAATTGGTCTGGGACACCGACAAGCCCGACGGCACCCCACGCAAGCTCCTCGACGTCTCGCGGCTCCACTCGCTCGGCTGGAAACACCGAATTTCTCTCGAGACCGGAATCAAGGATACTTATGAGTGGTATCTTGCTAAAATCCGACTCTTAAAGTGAGGGTACCTTATGTTTAAAATACTACACGCACTTTCTCTTCGGCTGATGCCCCCATGGATGTACGGACGACTTATCGGGCGCTTCGACTCACGCGGCATGCGGCGTTATACCAGCAACACTCTGTGGGCTCTCACAGCGCGCACCTTCAACATCGTCACCTCGTTTGTGGTGACAATTTACTTGGTCAGGTATCTGGGACCGACAAATTACGGGGAACTTAGTTACGCTATCAGTTTCGTCGGTATTTTTGGCATCCTCGCTACACTGGGTATAGATAACGTGTTGTATCGAGACCTAATAAAGTACCCCGATAATCGAGATCGATACTTGGGCACAGCCTTCGTAATCCGGCTGATCGCTGGTGTAGTCGCGGGTGTGGTGACGGCAACTATCGGTTTCCACACTAACCCTGACGAATTATCACGAATGATTATTGCGTTATTATCGATGACCTTCGTATTCACTTCGTTCAACATCATCACCAACGAATTTCAAGCGAATGTCGCCCAAAAATACCCTTCTTTCGTGACGATGGTAGTAGTAGCGATATTGAATACCCTCAAAGTTGGAGTCATCGTAAGCGGCCAAGGAATTATTTATTTGGCCGGTATTTTACTCCTTGAACCAATCTTATACGCCATCTTCTTCTCATACATACGAGTCAAGCACTACGGTTCATTTGCGACTTGGCGTTTCGATCGTGGAGTCGCAAGGTCCCTTATCGTCGACGCATGGCCTTTCATTTTCATCGCAGTGTTCATGGCTCTTTATTCACGAATAGACCAGATTATGCTTAAACACATGGTGGATAGCGCGGCGGTCGGCGTCTATGACGCGGCTTTACGCCTCGCCGAGGCCTGGTTATTCGCTCCGGCCATTATCGCTTCTTCCCTCTTCCCTGCCATAGTAAACGCCAAAAGCGTCAACAATCAAGAATACCGCCACCGACTGCTAGCTCTAGTAACTATATTTGTGACCATGGCAATAATAATCGCCTTACCACTGTCACTATTCTCTCTTCAGATTATAGAATTCTTCTATGGCGCAGACTTCGGCGGAAGTGGCGCAGTATTTTCTATCTATATATGGGTCGGTGTTTGGGCGGTCATCGACATAGTGACGAGGAATTTTCTCATTGTGGAAAATATGCGCAAGACCATCTTTCTACTCACAGCAGGCACCGCAATTCTAAACACCGTGCTCAACCTCATTCTTATCCCTTTGTATGGTCCAGCCGGTGCTGCTTGGTCGACATTTATTTCCTACGCCATACTGACAATGCCACTGGCGATGATCTATAGACTAAAATGAATCGCCACCACATAGCTTACTCTGCGGTGACAGTGATCTGCGTTCACTATAAATGCGAATAGGTGCCCGAAGATTTAGGGTTCTAATCTAACCCCTTGGGAAAAAGCTGCTATTTCTTTTTCGATATTTTGAAGAGCGGTGCGTCGGGGCGTATAACCGAGAGCGGTCAAAGCCTCCGACTCCGAGTAATAAGCGTTCTTCTCCCCTGTCGGACTACTACTCTCCAGTTGTCCCGTCTCGTATTGGAGGCCGAACTTTTGCGATAGCAATTTTAATAATTCGAACTTACCGACCGGCCGCGCGCTCCCGACGTCGAACGCGGCGTTTTGCGGCGGCAACGTCATGAGAAATCCGATGATGTCCCAAAGATCTTCGGCGGTGGCGTAATCGCGCATCATATCCTCCGGCTTCGTCTTGAACACCGTCCCTTCCTTCAGGCATTTGGCCACTTCGGCGATGAAAAAAGATTCTTCCAGATCGAGAAAACGGCTGACGAAGGCGAAGACGCGCAGGTCGACGATGTGCCGCTCCGGCACGGAACGATGTTTGGCTTCAGAATACAATTTGGCCAAGGAATAGAAGTCGCCGGGGCGAAGGTGGGAGACTTCGAACGTCGCCGGCGTTCCCGACTGTATCGGTCGAACGGCGGATCGCCCGTACACCGATCCGGAACTTAAATTGAACGCTCGACACTCCGGATGTTTGTGGAGGTAGGAGAAGAGCAGATCGTCCATACTTTCGGTGACCGCGAAGACCTTGGTCGGTTCTTTATTGATCTCCCGCGGACTCCCGACACCGGTGGCGTTCACGACCACGTCGAAACTATCGTCGACGAAATCCTCGTAACCTAAGACGGCGTCCAGCTCGATACCAAAAAGAACGAACTGCTCGCGCGCCTTCACGGGGTCACGAGAAAAAGCGGTCACGTCATAACCTCTTTGTCGCGCCTCATTCGTGAGCGACCGGCCGATCAGGCCGGTCGCTCCCAGTATCGCTGTTCGCGCCTCCTTCATAGATTCATTTTAATCCACCGGTTTTATGAAAAGATTCGACCGGTATTCGTCGCGATCCAAAAACGGCAACATGTCCTCCAAAGGACGCGACACCATCCGACCGTCCGGCATACGCATCGAAGAAACCGCCGGCACCACCGGCTCATTAGGTGGACAAATAACCTCGAAGAGGGCCGGCCCGGCCTCTGACATGGCTTTTTTGAGGTCCCGTTCCAAAGTGGCACTGTTTTTGAAAAGAAAATGTTTGATGCCATAAGCGCGCGCGATCTTTTTGAGATCGGGCATGGAAACCCCCGATTCCGGACCGGTGCCGATGAGGCGCCCCTCGAAAAACTTGTTTTGCGTCGCGCGGATCGAGAGATAGCCGTTGTTGTTCAGAACTACGATCTTGACGGGTAGGCGGTTGTGGACGATGGTCTGTAATTCCTGGATATTGAGCTGAAAGGAACCGTCACCGGTGATACCGAAGACTTCGCCTCTTTTGGCCACGGCCGCGCCGATCGCGGCTGGCACGGTGAAGCCCATGTCGGCTTGTCCGCCCGAAGTGAGGTAGCGTTGGTTGGCGCGCAGATTGATGGCTTGCGTCGTCACATAAAAGGCTGACCCGGCATCCGAGACCACAACAGCGTCCGGTTTCATGAGCCGGGAAAGCGTATCGACCAGGTGATACATACTGATATGGCCTTTGTATTTGCGGTATTCCGGCAAACAGACCGGGTACTTCTTTTTCCAGTCGGAGCAAGCCTTGTTCCACTTGCTTATCATACCGAGCCGCTTCGGCTTGAAGCGCTTCAAAAACTCCTTGGCGTCCGCCTCGATGAAAAGATCGATCTTGATGGTCTTTTTCTTATGCTCCCCTGGATCGATGTCGATCACCACTTTCTTGGCCTCGCGTGCGAACAACTCATATTCGTAACCTATGGCGGTGACCGACAGGCGACTGCCGATAGAAATGACGAGATCGGCGTTCTGCATCGCTAAGTTGCCGGATCGACTGGCTTTGGTGCCGATGACACCGATATAGGCCCTGTGACCGGTCGGCAATAGACCGACGCCCAAATACGGCGACACGACCGGGATCTGGTATTTTTCAACAAACTGTTTGAACTCGGACAAAGCCCCGGCCAAACGTATACCTTGTCCGGCGATTATGACCGGCCGCTCCGACCTCTCCAGCATTTTCTCCAGTTTTTTCAAAGCGGAAGCAGCGGGGATAAGACGAGGCTTATCCTTGATCTCGCGCGGGTCGAATTTTCGCAACCTCCGGACATCGATGGTCGCACCTTGCACATCCATCGGCACATCGATCCAAACCGGACCCGGACGACCGGTTCTGGCCAAATAGAGAGCTTTTTCGAGATGATAAGCGATCTCTTCCGGTTCATTGACCATCACAGCGTATTTAGTGATCGGCTTTACCAAAGCGATGATGTTCGCTTCCTGGGTACCGATTTGGCGCAGAGGAACCTCCGCGTTGTGCGTGGTCTCTTTTCTCTTCACTTGCCCCGACACGAAAACGACCGGCACGTTGTCTTGCCAAGCATCCAAGAGTCCGGTCATGGCGTTGGTGGCACCACAACCGGTCGAAGTGAAACAAACACCGATACCTTCGCTATATTTCGCGTAGCCGACCGCGGCCATGGCGCTAGCTTGCTCATGATGATTGCAAACCGATCTCATCTTAGGATGCACCGCCACCGCGTCGGATAGAAACATCATGCCTCCTCCGGTCAACATGAAGATGTCTCTGGCTCCCTCCTTATATAGTCGGTCGACTATGTAATCAACGACTCTCATATATTTATCTTGATTCTATCGCCGTCTTAAGTCGCTCGATGCCCTTCTTGATGTCCTCGCGCGAACTGACCACGCACATGCGAATATAACCGGCGCCATATTGTCCGAAATTCGTGCCTGGCAACACCGCCACTCCCGCTTTCTCGAGGGCGAAATCCGCGAACTCCTCGCTCGTCATTCCAGTACCGCTAATGTTCGGGAATACGTAGATGGCACCGGCCGGGGCAAGACAAGAGACGCCCTTGATGTCATTCAGTCCATCGACCAACGTGCGCATTCTTTCTCTGTATTCCTCCACCATGGCGCGAACGGCGCCCTGATCGCCCTTTATGGCTTCGATCGCAGCGTACTGAATGAAGGAGTTGGTGCAAGAAGAAGTGGTCTGAAGCAGTAGCTCCATTTTGGCGATCACATCCTCGGGTCCGATCAAAGCCCCGATCCGCCAGCCGGTCATGGCGAAGGTCTTACTGAAACCGTTAGCGACTATGACTCGCTCGCGACATTGGTCTAAAAACGAAGGGCTGCTGAACTCACTGCCCTCCGCGAAGCACATACGCGCATACACTTCGTCGCTATATAGGTAAACGTCATGTTCTTTGGCCAACTCGGCCATCTGCGCCACGGCTTCTTTCGCCATGACCGCGCCCGTTGGATTCTGGGGCGAGTTCATGATGATGAGGCGAGTCTTCGGCGTGATAGCGGCTCGCACGTCCTCGGGATCCATGCGGAACGATTTTTCTTCCTTTAGAGGGACCCGGACCGGCACGGCGCCGCAAGCCTTTATGACGGAATAATAGGTCGGAAAGCCCGGATCCGGTACGATCACCTCATCCCCAGGTTCGACCAAACAACTCACGGCATAAAAGATGCCGATGTTGACGCCAGGCACCACCAATATCTGTTCAAGGGACGGACTAAAGCCGCGCGTCTTCGCAGTCGTTTCCTGAATGGCTTCCTTCAACTCTCGGATGCCGCCGGAAGGAGCGTAATGGGTCTTACCGGCGCGCAAAGCCGCGACGGCGGCGTCGACGATGTTCGATGGCGTGTCGAAGTCCGGGTCACCGATCTCGAAATGCACGATGTCTTTCCCGGCCCTCTGAAGTTCTTTCACTTTAGCCAAAACCTTGAACATCGGCTGTCCGTCGAGGCTATTGGCGAACTTGGTGAGACGATACTTCATATGTCTTTATAGCGTGATTGTACCATTTTTAGAGGCCTTCAGTGCCAGATCTGCCACGGCGCTTGGCCCGTCTTCCACATATCCTCGAGTTTGTGTCTGTCACTTAGGGTGTCCATCGGGTGCCAAAAGCCGTCGTGCGGATAGGACAACAGTTGTCCCTCGTGCGCTAGAGTTTTCAGTGGTTCTTGTTCGAAGACCGTGGCATCTCCATCTTTCAAGTATTCGAAGATCTTCGGTTCGAGAACGAAGAAACCCGCATTAACGCGTTTAGGATTATCGGTTTTTTCACTAAAAGAAAGTACTTGGTCGTTGTCGTCTATCTCTACCGCCCCGAAACGACCGCTAGGAATGACCGTAGTCAAGGTCGCCAACTTGCCGGCCGCTTGATGATGCTCCAACAAAGCTCGGATGTCGACATTGCCCACTCCGTCACCATATGTCAGCATGAAACGCTCGTTGCCTATAACCTCACGCAATCGCAACAATCGTCCGCCGGTCATAGTCTCTGGGCCGGTATCGATCAAGCTAACTTTCCAATTTTCCTTGGCCGGAGCATGTAATTTCATTGCACCCATTTCAAAATCGAAGGTCACATCGCTTTGACGCAAGTGATAATGACTGAACCACTCTTTGATCACTTCTCCTTTATATCCGAGACAAACGATAAAATCGTTGAAACCGTACGAAGAGTATATCTTCATAATGTGCCAAAGTATCGGCATACCGCCGATTTCGACCATTGGCTTAGGACGAACGCCCGTCTCTTCCGCTAATCGAGTACCTAGACCGCCCGCAAGAATAACTACTTTCATAGGCTTTTTTTTTCTATATTTTCAATGCCGAAATATTCCTCTATCTGTCTCTTAGTGACCGCCAAAGCCGACGCTGGATCGTCATGGACGCTCCGATACCATAGGGCGGTCTTTTGCAGAGTTTTGTCTATGTCCCACTTCGATTGCCAACCCAGTAAACGCCGCGCCTTTGTGACATCGAGCACCAATTCGTTCGTCTCATGCCTACTCGAATCCTCTTTTATAGCAAGGACACCGTCTCCGATAAACTTCAGGGTCTTCTCGACCACGTCGCCGACGGAAACAAAAGAATCATACGACGGACCAAAATTCCAATTACCAGCGATACTTTGTTTGCCTTCACCAAGATTTGCACCGAGCATCAAGTAAGCAGACACGGACTCGAGCACATGCTCCCAAGGTCGTATGGACTTAGGATTCCTGAGAGTCACCACCCGATCGCCCAACAAAACCGCACGCATTATATCGGGGACCAACCTGCTCGGAGACCAATCCCCGCCACCTATCACATTACCAGCGCGCGCAGTGGCCACCAAAGTGTTGTGGGTTTCATTGTACTTCTCTGGCGCAAAGAAAGATCTGCGATATGAATCTATAACGATATCAGCAGCCGCTTTGCTACCGCTATAAGGATCATGTCCGCCAAGCTGGTCCGTCTCACGGTATCCGTAAAATGATTCGTGATTTTCGTAAACTTTGTCCGTGGTGACGATCACCGCAGCCTTGACTCCACCAGCAAGCCTAAGTGCTTCGAGTATATTGGTCGTTCCGATTATATTGGTAGTGAAAGTGGATAATGGTTCTTCGTAACTCTGTCGCACCAGCGGCTGAGCCGCTAAATGAAACACCACATCAGGCTTGACTACCGATACGAGCGCTGTCAATCGCTCGAAATTTCTGATATCGAATTCGTGATGTTCGACATACTTTTGCAACCCTGTGAGCACGAAAATATCTTTGTCGGTACGTGCCGGAAGCGCCACACCGACCACTTTTGCTCCCATCATCAGTAAAGTCCAGGATAACCAAGAACCCTTAAAACCGGTATGTCCCGTCACTAACACGGTTTTCCCGCGATAAAAATCTTGCAATCGTTTAAAGTCCATACGGAATAGCCTATTCAATAGTATTTGAAACTCGCCGTCAATGAAATTTGCGCCTTGAAATAAGGTTATTTTTGTGTTACGGTGCGAGCTGGTTCAATTCAGGAGACCGCAATGACTGGTTCTGTCAAATTATTCGAAGACAGGGGATGGATCAAGGACGGCGAGTACACGCAAGAGGGACTCAGTGCACTCGCCGAACTAATGGGAAGCCTCCAGCCTGTTCATAAGGGGCGTTGGGGACCGCTGTTCGTACCTTTGATGTCAAAGCTGGTACCGGCGTGTGTCGAGCTTGTCATAGTTCGCGACAAGAAAGTTCTTCTAACTAGTCGTAATGACGCGTACTTTAACGGCTGGCATACTCCCGGCACATTTATCGGCCCGGACGAAACCTGGCAACAGGCGGCGTCCCGCGCGGCTATACGCGAACTTCAATGTGACGTCGTATTTGAGAGATATCTGACCTCTTTTCTGCAGACCACGGGAGACAACCTCCGATTTGCAGAGTTAGGTAGTCTCATTCTGTGCCGCATAGAAGGCGACCCAGCTACTGGAAGTTGGTTTTCTTCCATGCCTCACGACATTCTCGACCATCATAGAAAATTCTGGCCGACGATCGCTTCTGCACTCGACAGCTAAAGTCAGTCAATTCTGTCCCGGCACACTTTCGTGCCGGGGTTTCTTTTTTGCTTGCTATCTAGTTACAGATACTATAATCTAGCGACCATATGCGAGTCCCATATGCCCAGTCCGTTCACGGCGATCCGGAAATAGAAGCCGTCGTAAAAGTATTGAGAGGCAACACCGCGCTCGGAGCGAAGGCCGATGAGTTCGAGAAGAAGATCGCCGCACTGTTCGGTAAGACGCACGGTATCATGGTCAACTCCGGTTCTTCGGCCAACCTGCTCGCGTTCGAAGTGATGGACCTAAAGCCCGGTGACGAGGTGGTCACTCCCCTCCTCACCTTCGGCACCGTCGTCGCTCCCATAGTGCAAAAGGGACTCGTCCCGGTCTTCGTCGACGTCGAGAAGGACACCTACATCGTCGACCCGACCGCGGTCGAGAAGGCCATCACCGCCAAAACCCGCGTCTTGATGATCCCGTCGCTTCTCGGCAATATCCCGAATCTCGAAGCGCTTAAGGAGATCGCCTACAAGCACCGCCTCTGGCTGGTGGAAGACTCCTGCGACACGCTCGGTGCCACCTTCAAAGGTAAGCCGACCGGTGAGTATTCGCACATCACGACTACCAGTTTCTACGGTTCCCACATCATCAACGGCGCGGGCGGCGGCGGCATGATCATGGTCCATGATCAACGTCTGGCCGAAAGATTGGTCGTTCTGCGCGGGTGGGGTCGCCGCTCCTCCCTCTACGGAGAAAACGCCTCCTCCGAACTGTTGGAGAATCGCTTCAACGTGACCCTCGACGGCATCGAATACGACAACAAATTCATCTTTAGCGAGATCGGCTACAATATGCTGCCTCTCGAACTCCAGGCTGCCTTCGCGCTGGTACAGCTTGAGCGTCTACCCGAATTCGCCAAGGCGCGCAAACAGAACTACGCAGAGCTTCTGGAGTTCTTCAAACGTTACGAGCGTTACTTCATCCTGCCCAAACAGACCGAAGACAGCGAGACCAACTGGCTCGCTTTCCCGATCATCATCAAGGACGACGCGCCGTTTGGTCGCAAGGAATTCGCCACCTTCCTCGAATCCCGCGACATTCAGACCCGCCCGATCTTCACGGGAAACGTGCTCAAACAGCCGGCTTTCAAAAACATCGAGCATCGTCTGGCGGCGGCCGGCTATCCCGGCACCGATCAGGTGATGCGCGGCGGCATGGTCTTCGCTTGCCACCAAGGTTTGACCGAGGATCAGCGCTCCTATGTTCGCCAGGCGATCAATGATTTCATCGCTTCGCACTAGAGACCCAAAGGCCGCCTAAGCGGCCTTTGTGTTAGAATCCAGGTCTATCGATATGAACGTGACACCCACCTCGATCGCCGGCGTCTACCTGATCCAAATGGACCGGTTCGAGGACGATCGTGGTTCGCTAACGAAGATCTACACTGAAGCCACGTTCGCCCCGCACCATATATCGACGAATTTCCCGGAACACTTCTTTTCCATCTCGCGCCGCGGCGTGATCCGCGGCATGCACGCGCAGAAGGGCGCGACCGTGTGCGGCAAGTTGATCTACGTGCCGGTCGGCGCGGTATTGGACGTCGTTTTAGACCTGCGTCCCGACTCCGCGACCTATCAGAAATTCTTTCAAACCGAGCTGTCCGCCGCCAATCACACCGCGATCTACGTCCCGGAGGGATGTTTCCACGGCTTCAAGGCACTCATGGACGACACGCACACGGTCTATTTTCAAACCAAAATGCGCGATCCGGACCTGGAATGCGGAATCCGCTACGATTCTTTCGGCATGGATTGGGACGAAGCCTCACCCTTGGTCTCGGCGCGCGATCAGAATCTTCCCACCCTCGCGGAATTCGTGAATTCAATAAACCACTCCATATGAAAATTCTCGTCACCGGCGCCACAGGGTTCATCGGACAACATCTCACGCGGGCTTTGCTCGAGCGCGGCGACTATGTCGCCGCGCTGGTCCGCAAAGAAAGCCGCGCCGAAAACTTGCCGGCTGGAGTAGAGCGACTGATCCTACCGGCGACACAGACCGAACTTGAGGCCCTCTTTCAAAAAGACCGCTTCGACGGCGTCGTTCATCTTGCTTCCCTTTACCTCATGTCGCATGGTCCGGAAGACATCGAGACTTTGATCGACTCGAACGTGAAATTCGGCACGAAGGTCCTGGATGCTAGCAACAAGGCCGGCATCAAGTTTTTCATCAATACCGGCAGTTTTGCTCAACACTACGAGGAAAGCCCCTACAGTCCGACCAATCTGTACGCCGCCACCAAGCAAGCCTTCGAAGACATCGCCCGCTTTTACGCCGAGACGACGAACACGATCGTCCTGACGCTCGAGCTCTACAACACCTTCGGCCCTGGCGATACTCGTCCCAAGATATTCAATCTCTGGAGCAACGCCATCAGGGAAAACAAAACGCTTGATATGTCGCCAGGAGAACAGCTGATAGATATCAGTTATATCGACAACGTGATCGATGGTTATCTGAAGGCGATCGAACTGGCGACCGGGCCGGAGGCCCGGTCGCACAACGCGCGCTCTTACACCCTGATGTCGCCAGAAAGAATGACGCTCAAGGAACTGTCGAAGGTATTCGCCAAGACGGTGGGCGGAGAGCTCAAGATCAACTTCGGGGGCTTCCCTTACCGCGATCGCGAGACGATGGTACCGATGAGCCTGGGCGAGGTCCTGCCCGGATGGACGCCGCGCGTCGACCTTGAGGAGGGCCTTCGCCGTACTTTTTCTAACCACAAATGATTATGCGCCCCACGATCACCGTCGCCATTCCCTCGTACAATAAGGAAGCGCAGATCGCGCGCGCGATCGAAAGCGTGCTTGAAAACGCGCCGGAGATCGACCGGATCATCGTCGTCGACAATCACTCGACCGATCGCACTTTAGAGATAGCGAAGCGCTACGAACCGCGCGTCACTTGTTTCCAAAACGAAGAGAACATCGGCATGTCGGGCAACTTCAACCGTTGCATCGAACTGTGCACGACCGATTGGTTGATGATCTTCCACGCCGACGACGAAATGCTTCCCGGCGCCATCGAAAAATATCGCGGCCTGATCGAAAAGCATCCCGACCTAGGTTTGATCCACGCCGATTCATACACTGTGACCGAAGGAGACGAAGCGACCAGAGCGCATCACGGGCGTGACGCTCGCGCATTTTACGCCGCCGGCGGCGAGGCCCTCGCCTGCCCGTACGGCGTCTGCTCGGCCGTGATGGTGAAGAAAGATGCTTATAACAAACTTGGTGGCTTTGTCGCGTCATCGCTTTCTTCGGACGTCGAGATGTGGGCACGCATCGCCGCCAACTACCCGGTCGGATCGATAAACGAGCCGACGGTCATCTACCACTCCAGCGTCAAATCGACCGGCCCGCAATCCCTGGTGAACCGTACCGTCGCCGAAATCAAGGCCGATTGGGACGATCTTACCGACCGGATCGCCTTGGCCTATCCGGAAGGTCCCACCCGCGATGCCTATTTGAAGAGCGTACGCTTGTCGGCTCCCGGAAACTACTTTGCCGTCGTCAAAGCTAACTTGCGGGCCGGCAATTGGCAGAATGTGCTCGCTGGACTTAAACTGATAATCGTAGACTACCGCGGACTCTGGCCATTATTGCGAATAATCGGCAAGATCGTCACGCGCCGCCTCGTGTCTGTAGCCAAAGGAAAATCATGAATCGACCGATTTTGACCATCTGCATACCGACCTATAACCGCGCCGATTACTTGCGGGACGCCTTGGAGAGCGTCCGACGGCAATTGACCCCCGCGCTCTCACCGGTGGTTGAAGTAGTGGTGGCCGACAACGCCTCGATCGATCACACCGAAACAGTTGCGCGTGAGTACGCCAACAAGATTGATCGCTTCGTGTACGTGAAAAACCCGGAGAATATCGGTTTTGACGGCAACGTGAACGTCGCCGTGCGCGCGGCATCGGGCCGGTACTGTTGGTACCTCGGCGATGACGACGCGATCGTTAACGGCGCGCTCGCCCACGTGGTCGAAGTTTGTCGGGAGGACAAATATGCGGTGATCAGCGTGGCCGATCGTCCTTTACTGTCGCGTCCCGTCGACGATTCTTCGACTGCTTATTCCGAGAATGACCACGTCAGCGGACTCTCGCCGACCGAAAATTACACCCGCGGTCATCTGCCGTCGGCCTTGAGCATGTTGATCTTTCGGCGCGACGATTGGCTCCGCGAGGCCGACTTCGCCGACCATACTCCCGGCTGGTTCTACTTCGAGGTCATCTTGAAGATCGCTGTCAGCGCAGACGCCCAGGTATTACGCATAAAAAAGCCGATGGTCTTGACCGGACAAGACATGCGCTGGGCCGATGGCGGCGCCGGCCTCAAGATATTCATCGACTGCAACCGCTTCCTGCGCAAGATGCTTGTCTGGGGCTATGACCGGACGGTGATCACGAAAGAACTGGACGACAACCTGCGAAGATTCCCGATCGTCCTCATGCAAGCTAAAAGCCGCGATCTACCTTTCGACCGCAAAACCTTTGCGCTGATAAGGGACTTCTTGGTCGCTACCCCCCTCCACCGGAAGGCCCTGGGTTATTTGGTATATTTGACCCCGAACGCTCTCATCAAGGCATTGCGTTTAATTAAGAAAAAACTGACATGAAAGATCGCGTGGTCACTTTCGTACTTTTCACTTTCAACGAAGAAAAGCGGATCGCTTTCGCCGTGAAGAATTTCATCAAGCACGGCCCCGTCCTGCTCCTCGACGGCGGGAGTACCGATAGAACACAAGAGATAGCCGAATCTCTGGGGGCACGTTTCTTAAAGAGACCACAAAGCGCGCGAGCGGCGGTAGAGACTAAAGAAAACTTGGACTTCATAAAAGAAAACAGCGAGACCGACTGGATCTATTGGGGCTACTGCGACAACATCGCTCCGCGCACTTTGGTCGCCGAAATGGTACGCGTCGCCGCCGACGATCGTTTCAAAAAGGTCAACTTACCTCTCTTCACCTACCTATGGGGCGACACGGATAACGTCGCGCAAAAGTCTTACTTACCTGCTCTTTTTCATAAAGATTTCATCGACTTCTCCCACAACCAGATCCATAGCTTCGGCGAATTTCTAGGGGAAGACCACCAGATCCTCACCCTGCCCGCCACACCGGCCTTCGCCCTGCGACACTTCAGTACCTACAACGTCGCCAAATACGTCACCGGCTACATGCGCTACGGCGAGGAGGAAGCCCGCCAGAAGTTTGAGCGCGGCGAACGCTTTAGCGTGGTGAAACTTTTGGCGGCCATGGTCCGTTATCTATGGATATATCGACGTGCCTTGCGCTCGCCGCGCCTGGGCCTTCTGATCGCGCTCAACATGGCTTTCGGGCGTTTGATGACATACACTCGATTGTACGAGTATGAACACGGAATAACTCTCGACTCGATCGAAGAGGCATACGCCAAGAAGAAACGGATCCTATTGGAAGACTTCGACTAAGATGAAAAGATTTTTCGATCAGATCCGCGAGCGTATGCCATTGTCGTGGCGCCGAAAGATCGGCCCCTACGTCGCCTACGCCGTTTACTTTTACCGAACGCGAATACGCGGGCGGAGCTGGGAGCCGTTCGTTATGAGCGCCGAAGAGACCATAACTGAACTGGAAGCAGGACACTCGATCATCCGTTTCGGTGATGGCGAGATATCACTCATGGCCGGCTCAGATCTTGGTTTCGAATCCTACAGCGAGACCTTGGCCGAGGATCTGAAACGAGTGATAAAAAGCGAACACCCCACTCTCCTGATCGGTCTACCCGGCATCTTCGGTCGTCTCGAACACCTGACGCCCGTCGGTTTCTGGTTCGAGATCCACCATCTTTTCCGGTATGCTTATCTATGGCGACGATTGACCAGTCCGGATCGGCGCTACGCCGAGTCCTTCATCACTCGCCCTTATCTTTCCTACAAAGACAAAAGCGGCGCGGCCCTGATCTACGCGCGCCTCAAGGGTCTCTGGGCCGGGCGCGAGGTGGTTTTGATCGAAGGAGAGAAAAGCCGCCTGGGAGTCGGTAACGACCTGTTCGATAACGTTCGTTCCCTTAAACGAATCCTCGGACCGGCCGAGGGCGCTTACGACAAAGTCGAGGCGCTGGCCGTAGTGGCCAAAAGCCAACCGAAAGAAACGTTGTTTCTTCTATCCTTGGGACCGGCCGCCAAAGTGCTCGGTTACGAATTGTTCCGATCCGGCTACCGCGTCCTCGACATCGGCCACCTAGATATGGAATACGAAATGTTCCAGCGTGGGAGCGACCGTTTATTGCCGGTCCGCTACAAATACTTCAACGAGATCGAGGAACGCGACCCGGAAGATTGCCAGGACCAAGATTATCGATCGTCGATCATCGCTTGCGTAACATGAAAAAGATAAAGATAAAGATCTGCGACTTCGATCCGAACGTCGAAATCTCCTTTGGACGTTTTTTCCTGAAGCGTTTGGAAAAATTCTACGAGGTGGAATTGTCCGAAGATCCGGATTATGTATTTTTCTATGAACGCAGCCGCGACCATTTACGTTTCCCCGAGGCCATCCGCATCTTCTACACAGGAGAGAACGTTAGTCCCGACTTTAATATGACCGACTATTCCATCGGCTTTGATCGCTTGGAATTCGGCGATCGACATTTTCGACTGCCACTTTATATGGTCGCCACACTTTATGATAAAAAAGATATTGCACTGGCCGGCGACCTGACCTTCGAGCGAGTAGAGCCTATGACGAGAGAGGAACTGTCTCGAAAAAGCGGTTTTTGCAGTTTCGTCTACTCCAATCACCTTGCCGACCCGCGCCGCAAAGAATTGCTCGATGCTCTGTCCACTTACAAAAAGGTTGACTCCGGCGGCAAGTACCTGAACAATGTCGGCGGTCCAGTGGAACATAAACTCCTTTTCGAGAGCGAACATAAATTTTCGATCGCTTTCGAGAACTCGTCACGGGCCGGTTACCTGACGGAAAAACTTCCGGCCGCTCTCGCCGCCCGCACCATCCCGATCTACTTCGGCGACCCGGAAGTGGGGCGAGAATTCAACGTGAACCGCTTCATAAACGCCCGTAATTATCCTTCCTTCGAAACTGTGGTTGAGAGAGTCAAAGAGATCGACCAAAACGACGCCCTTTACCTGGAGATAGTGAACCAGCCGATACTGGCGGAGGGCTTTCACTACTCCGACACCCTCGACGCTTTCGACCGCTTTTTGCAAAATATCTTCGATCAGCCGCTTTCGAGCGTTAAGCGACGTTCGATCAACGCCGCGCACACCGCTCAGCTCGAAGAACGCGACCGGCGCTTTTTCGCGGCGCGCGCGCGGATCGATCGCTTACGTAAATTGTTTTCGCCGCTCGCCCGAATATCTTTGCTCAAAAATCTAAAGGAACAAGTACGTCAGCGACTACTACACTCTTAACATGCTCAATCTCTACACTCACGATCCTTCCCTCTTGTCGCTTGAATTTTGGAAAGCGAAGGCGCGGCCTTTATTCGGCAAATACGGCGGCCCGGACGCGGTGCGAGACAGTGTAAAGCGTGGCCTGGAAGAGCTCGCGATTCCGTACTTGATGAACCCTAAAAAACCGCATCCCGGTGCAGCGCTGGTCTTATCGGGATCGGGGGCCTTGAAAAAAGCCATCGACCATAAACATGCAGGGGTGTTCACAAAGCTATGTGCCGGACCGAATATCGTGGTCGACCCAAGCGACCATGGCGGTCTTCTTTTCGATCCAGCGATCGACCACATCCTCGTCCCTGCTCCCTGGGTCGCCAATCTGTGGTCTAAAGAGGCTCCGGAATTAACCGACAAAATCGAAGCATGGGCATCCGGAGTAAACCGGTTTATTATCTCGACACGAAACGGGCTGCCGATCATTTACGACAAGCTCGGTGATACTAAACTACTTGGAGACATTCAGCACACGATCGGTCCGGCAAGTTTATTTTGCTATGGCAAGTTCCGACGAGAAGACTATCTTTCCGCTCTTTCTGTCGCCCCGTACATGGTCTATCTGTCGAGGTCCGAGAGTCAAGGATTGGCTTTACAGGAAGCCTGGGCCCATGACGTGCCGACCCTGGTGAATCACAGCACGCACTGGGAAGCGGGCGGATCGTCCTGGGACTCGCCCCAGATCAATTGCCCGTACCTGACACCGGAACTCGGTGCGGTTTTTACTGATCCAGCAGAGATCCCTATAATGGTAAAGGAATTGGGGAAATTGTCTCCTAAGCGATATTGTGACAAACATCTTTCCGATCGCGCTTCAGTGGAGCAACTGCTCAATCTAATAGGATGAAAAGCTTACTAAAAAAAATAATTCGTCTAGCGCTGTTGCCTTTCGTCACGATCGATTACTGGCGTTTTTATCGACAACACGACGGCCGTTTCCGACTTCGACTCCAAGACGTCTATCCTCAGATCAAGGACAAAACGATCACGACCGGTTTCGATCGCCACTATGTATATTTCACCGCTTGGGCGGCTAGGCAAGTGGCTGAACTTCGTCCTAAGGAACACGTGGATATTTCTTCTTCCCTTTACTTTGCTGGTATTGTTTCAGCCTTCACACCCGTGCGGTTCTACGACTACCGGCCGGCCGAATTGTCATTATCCGACCTCAAAAGCGCTCATGCGGACCTCACCCAGTTACCATTCGCCAACGATAGCATCGTGTCGTTATCATCTATGCACGTGGTGGAACATATTGGTCTCGGCCGTTACGGCGACCCATTGGACGCTCATGGCGATCAAAAAGCGGCTCGAGAATTGACCCGGGTCCTCTCACCTGGCGGCAGATTATTATTCGTAGTGCCTGTCGGGGCCGAATCTGTCATCGAATGGAACGCTCACCGTATCTACTCCTACGAAGCCGTACTTGCCCTCTTCCCTGCTCTCAAGCTCAAAGAATTCACTTTGATACCGGAACGATCCGGGCCGCCGATAAAGGACGCTCCTCCCGAGAGGCTGCATAAGGAGCGCTACGCTTGCGGTTGTTTCGTATTCGAAAAATCATGATCACTGTCAACATCAAAGGAGGTCTCGGGAACCAGATGTTCCAATACGCTTGCGGACGAGCGCTAGCGTTGAGGAACAACGACCGACTGAGTCTGATCAGAACCCGATACCATGGTGACTCCGCTAGAGATCTCTCACTGACTCGGTTTGATATCCAGGCAGACTGGCCTGACCGACCAGGGGTATCCATATGGCAGCAGTGGCGAGAACGCTGGCGACAAAAGTTCACCGGCGATTTTCGCGTCGGATTCGACCCTAAGGTGCTCGCCCTGTCGGGAGACGTTTATCTAGATGGCTACTTCCAATCCGAACTCTATTTCAAGGATCAGGCAGAGCACATTCGCGCCGACCTGCACTTAAAAACCGCTCTGGGAGAGAAAGCCTCATCGTTGGCAGAACTCATAAAAAACGACAGGGACGCGGTTTCCATTCACGTGCGCCGAGGAGATTACGTGAATCACCCTGATTTCGGCGGCGTTTGCACTCCGGAGTATTATGACCGCGCCGTCGTTTTTTTGAAACAACGTCTTTTAAAAGCGAACTTTTACGTCTTTTCCGATGACATCGAGTGGTGCCGAACCGGGCTACCATGTCTGCGCGAAGCTACTTTCGTCTCTGGCCCTAAATTGAGGGATTTTGAAGAGATGTTTCTGATGTCGATCTGCAGACACCACATCATCGCCAATTCATCTTTCTCCTGGTGGGGCGCGTGGTTGGGCAATAACCCTAGCAAAATAGTAGTTGCTCCCAAACGCTGGTCGAACCTGCATGAAGAGTGGTACCGTGATATCATCCCCTCGACATGGAAGAGAATGTGACAAACGAGCCTTTGGTCTCGATAATGATGACCGCTTTCAACCGCGCCAAGTATACCGACCTGGCCATAAAAAGCGTGTTAGCGCAGACCTACCAAAACTGGGAGCTGTTGGTGTTGGATGACGGATCGACCGATGACACCGACCAGGTAGTAACGCGACTCGTGGCAACCGACCGCAGGATCAAACACCTACGATCCGAAGAAAATTTAGGCATAACTAGAAACCGCAACCGGGGCTTTAATTCCCCCGTAGGCAAATATGTGGCGGTCTTGGATTGCGACGATCTGTGGATAGACCCCGATAAATTGAAGTTACAAGTAACGTACTTGGAAGAACATCCCGATCATGTGATCGTCGGTACCGACGTCACAGTGATAGATGCGAACGGAGACCAGATCGGCTCTTTAGGTTACCTGAAAGAGGACCATGACATTCGCCGAAAGATGTTGCTTCGCAATCAATTCACGCACTCGGCGGTGCTGATGAGGAGCGAGGCCATTCCCGTGCCTCGTCCTTATGATGAGAGCGGCGTGGTGTCGATCTGGGAGGATTATGATCTGATATTACGACTGGGGATCAAAGGCCAAATGGCCAATATTCCCCGACAAATGACCGCCTATCGTCTCCACTCCAGCAATGTGTCGAAAGCCCATAAAAAGAGCGGTGCATTGGCCCATCTGCGCATAATTCGCCGCTACAAAACCGCTTATCCTGGCTATGTGACCGCTGTTTTGAAAGGCTATATTCGCCTCCTTCTAGCATGGATATAAAGCGCAAAACTCGATTATTCTTCGACCTGGACGGCACTCTGACGCCAAGTCGTCAGAGTATAAAACCGGCCATGGCTGATTTTTTACGCAAACTTGATCATACGATCATAATCGTGTCTGGATCGACGAACGAGCAAATCAGGCGACAAGTCGGCCCGTTGAGCTATTTTTCTCTCGGACAGAACGGCAACCAAGCAATAGACACGGGAGGCCGGTCGATGTGGGACAATTCGTTAGACGAACAAGAAAAGCTCGAGGTATGGGCTCACATCGAAGCCATCAGACCATATATCAATCATGCTGTACCTGACGAGCAAGACCTGATAGAGGACCGGGGATCGCAAATATCTTTTAGCATCTACGGACACCACGCGCCGCCAGAGGCCAAGAAAGCCTGCGATGGCGACTTTAAGAAAAGGCGCGCTTTATTGACGAACCATCCGTTCGTATCCGTGCGCATGGAGGTGCAGATAGGCGGCAGTACTTGCCTAGATTACTTTAAAAAAGGATCGAACAAAGGGTCGAACGTTAGGCGGCTGATCGAGATGAACGGATGGAAACCAGAAGACTGCGTCTACTTCGGGGACGCCCTGTTCCCTGGAGGGAACGACGAAACAGTGGTCGGTACGATAGACGCCATACCGGTCCGAGACGAAGATGATACTTTAGACAAACTCCTATCGGCTTTTAGCAACCCTTAAGTAAGGTCGGACAAAATAGTGCGCGCGTGCGTGGCCGGATCGACCTCAGGATACGCTTTCATCACGGTCCCCGCCTCATCGATCAAATAAGTGACCCGCCGCGTGTGGATGCCGGGAGCGATGACGTCCTTCTCGTAAGCGCCATAAGCTTTGATCACTTCGTGACTCGGGTCCGAAAGCAATATGAACGGTAGATGATACTTTTCGGCGAAGGCTTTATGCGACGCCTGATCGTCCGCGCTTACCCCAAACACGACGACGTTCCTATCTTGAAACTCATCGTAGATCTCCGCGATGGTACAAGCTTCGGTGGTGCACCCCGGAGTATCGTCTTTGGGATAGAAATACAACACCACTTTCTTACCTTTCTGTCCTGACAAACTATGTTTCTCTCCGTTTTGATCGAAAAGATGAAATTCAGGCGCCTGTTGTCCGATGTTCAACATGTACGACGAGTCTGACTATTAACGATTAATTATAACAGAGCCACGGGTCACTTAGCGCCCGTGGCCAAGACCGCCTCTATAGACAAAGCCAGAGATCGATAGTGCGCGACAGGATCCTCGTTGATGCGTGTCTTCGCGACCTGCGCTACATTCTTTGAGAAGGTAGCGCGGTAGACGGCCGAATTGATGAATTTCGAGGTTTTTTGCGACACACACAGAGTATCTCCGGAATCGCAGAGGAAGGCCGATTCGCCATCTTTAAAAAGATCAGTGCGCAGATCGGTCTTCGCGACCAATAACGGCGTCCCCGCCACGGCACCTCTAAGAACGCGTATTTCCGAGTCTTCGTCGGTATCGACCTCCACCATCAAATCGGCGGTTTTCAGATATGACGTCAGGTCTTCGGCTTCTTTCATAAAGACGACGTTTTTTTCAATGCCTAACAATTTGACCTTATCGGTGAAAAGTTGTTTACCAGGCCCATCACCGACTAACACGAGCCCGATACGCGGCGTCTTCAAGATACGGTTCAGTCCGGCGAACAAATCGTGCAACTCGCTCTTGGCGGTCAATTCACCGAAAGCGAGGATTATGAATGAAAAATCGCGGAATCTATCATGTAGGTCGAAGGTCGGCGCCGAACGTGCGATCGCACCGAAGTCATAAAATTTCGGCATAATGACCATATCTTTCAACTTGCGATATCGTGAAGAGACGGAACTCTTGATGGCAGCAGTGGTCACACGCACGCTCTTGGCACGTCGCAGTAAAAATTTCGCTATGCGAACGCGCCAATTATTGTCCGGGGCGGCGGTTTTGAAAGCCGGCGCGAATGGATCGACGGTCAGATGAAACTGTACTGGCCTGCCGAATCTCCTAGCGATCAGATAGGCCGCCAACCCGGCCTCGAACACATCGACGCCGACGATGATGTCCGGGCGCGCGGCACCGTTCCAAGTCAGCGCTTCCGCGGCGGCGCGGCGCGCCGTCCAGGGCAGATTCCACCAATTGCGCGCCCGAACTTGATAAAACCAAAGATTGGAACCTGCTCGATCGAAACTATCCTCCCCTTTTCTCGGCACTAAGCAGAAAACATGAAGTTCGTCTAATTGCTCGGCCAAAGAAGAGTAATAGGAGCGCAAAGCGCTTCCTGGCGTTAATGAACGTCCATCGGTCGTCACGAAGAGCACCCTGGCTTTGGTCCGGCCGGTGTCTTGTTCTAGTACCGGCCGCGAAGCGATGGCTTCCTCTACGGTCACGCGGTCCTGGACCGGAACAGTGCCAGCAGCATCATTTGCGGCTTCGCCCTCCAAGATGTGTTGTAATACCGCCTCGGCTCGGACTGACTGGTCCCATTTGGACTCGTCCGAGACGATCCTCATGGCCGTAGCTGATCGATCGTCACCTTTATCTGACATGTATGGATTATAACCCACCACATCGGTCGTGGACTTGGTTTTCCAACCTGCTCACCAACGTCCAGCACTCACCCTGGTCGCCGAGCGAATAAAGCCACGAATCCGAATCCTATTACCGCCAAAAGACCTAAATAAGGCCACCTGTCTCCCGGCGCCTGCGAGTCGGAGACGGACGCTGTTTGGCGGATCGTGTCAGGCTCGACATCGGCGGCAGACGTAGCCACCGACTCTTTGATGTTCCGAATCATAGGCGCCGGCGCGAATGACGAAGACTCCTTGGCGACCACAGCGGTCGTTGGCGCTTTTGGTCTTTCAATGATCAAAGGCTTGCCTAATTCGTCTTTAAGCGAGACACTGATCCCTCCCACCGTCCGCAACACCATGCTCTTACCAGCAAGTAAAATAGTATGCTTAGGGAATACGAAATCCGAAGTTCCGCTTACTATCATGCCGGAGAGATCGATCTCATGACTCCCATCATTAGTGAGTGCCACACCTCCGTCGGATAGCGGTTCGATCTCGATATTAATAGGTAAGATCGTCAACTCCTTGCGAACGGTCCTGGCTTCCTTCTGGAAATAGCTTTCGGCCACCAGCACGTAAGTACCAGGGTGCGAATACTGGTGCGTCGGACTTTTTTCGTCGCTCACTTCCCCGTCACCGAAGTTCCAAGCATACCGCACCAAACGACTTTGAGTGCCGCCTTTAGGTTCGATATCGAATTTCAACAATTGACCGACATGGCCGACACCTGGAGCAGTCAGTGTCAATCCGGAAACCGGCTCGTGAGCCGCTTCGTCCTCATTGGCGGTAAAGGCGATTTTCTGTGTGACTTCGGCGGTGCCGTCATCATCTCCCGCTTCAGACACGACCGGGCTTCCTCCACTGACGGTTATCAGACCGATCAAGCCGTCATAGGTTTTACTACCTGGCCCACCGATACCTTGGACGTTTTCGATATCGCTGACACTGGAGAAAGGACGAGCGTCGACGATCTTCTGAGCGATCGCCGGACCTACCCCGGGCAACGTGTCGAGCTCGCTTAAACTGGCCGTGTTGATATTAATCAAAGCCAAAGCGACACCGGGACATAATAGAACGACGGCGATGAGAATTCCCAAGAAGCGATACATGATCTATTTGAAAGGCGTACGATCGTCCGTCTTCACTCGCATCATGCGCTCCAACTTTTTAGCGTCTAATTTTGAATCAGCGCTGGTCTCTTCCGTTGACTCGGCCCCTGAGACTTCGGGTGGCAACACGGCTGCCAAAGCGCTTTTCAAGTCCTGCGGCTCATCTTTCTTGTCGGCCTTTTCGGTGCTGGATATCTGTCTGAGCACGGCGCGTAATTCATCTAAACTCTTGTTATCTGCGGCTTTCTTCGGAGTCGAGACCTGGTTCGTCGGCACTTCCCTTTCTGGAACGTTTTTCCTTTCCCGAGGGCGTTCTTCCCGACGCCTGTCGTTGCGAATCTCAGAGTCGGTCGGTTCAGGCCGATCTTTAAACGGACGCTCGGCTGGTTTTTTGTTTTCTGGCTTCTCTCTCTTCTCCTTATCACTAGACCTCTCTTTGAATTCTTCGACGATAGGCGCGTGCCAAGCTTGAATGATAGCCTCGACACCGGCGCGCGGATGCGCGAACTGCTTGCGGCTCGAATCGATGATGTCCTGTTTCGGCGATTCGGCGGGCGCGCTTAAAGGCGGCAAAGTGACCGCCGAGAACGGTGAGGAACCGATACCGTCGATCATTAAGGTCAGATAAATTTGCGCGAAGCCGAGATTCACGAGGTCCACCGCCATGAATTTGGGAGCGAACACCGTCTCCAACACTTCGGCATCGAAAGGGCCAACGCGAAAAGCGATGGTCGTACCAACGTTGCCGAAGACGGCATTCCGGACGTCCTCCTCCATCTGTTCGATGTACTGGTGCGCGATCGTCAGATTTAGTTTATATTTACGCGCCTCGGAGAGAATGTTAGCGAATGTGGCATTGGCGAAAGACTGGAATTCGTCGACGTAGAAATAGAAGTTGGGTAAATTTTTCATTTCCTCGGCCGATACGTCGGCTCGGCTCATGGCCGCCAAGTAAACGCGAGTGGTGAGCATAGAACCAAGCAGATTGGCGTTGGTCTCTCCGATCAATCCCTTGGAGAGGTTCATGATTATGATCTTTTTCTCGTCCATCATCTGCCTGATATCGAAACTAGATTTCGGCTGGCCGATGATGTTGCGAATCAAGGGGTTGGCGGTAAACTGGCCGATCTTGTTCTTAATGGCGTCGCCAGCCTCCTGCATGTACCGCTCGTTGTACTTCGCGAACTCATCGACCCAGAACGACTTCACCGCCGGATCTTTAACATTCTCGACGACACGTTCGCGATATTTCTTGTCCGACAACATGCGATTGACGCCGAGAAGGGTCGCATCGGGATATTCGAGTAAAGCCAAAAGCGTGTTCTGAAGGATGTAGGCCATGCGCGCGCTCCAGGCATCGACCCAGATCTTTTCAAAGACCGACATGAGACCGGAAACGACCAAATGACGCTTGTCGGGGCCTACGTCCTCCATCACGTTGAAAGAGACCGGATAATCCATGTCGTGTGGCGCGAAATAGAGCACGTCTTTGACGCGCTCGGGCGGGATATACGACAATAATGTCTCGGCTGTCTGGCCGTGCGGATCGATGAAGGCGAACCCTTCGCCGTTTCGGATGTCTTGGACCGCCATGTTCTCCAAGAGGGTCGATTTACCCATGCCGGTCTTACCGATCACGTAGACGTGACGAGTGCGATCTTTGGCCTTGATGCCAAACGGCATGTTCTTCCCTCTCGCGTCGGTCTTAGCGAAAAAAGTGATTCTCTCCGGATCGTATGACATTAGGGTAATTATAGCAGAACCGTATTAACAGTCTGATTCCGATTGACAGCCTCCAGTGAATTGCGTTTCGGCCGACTCCAGCGCCTCCTTTGTATAAATATTACTCGGCGCCCAGATCATCCAACTCTGCACTCCCGCGTCCTCGCTAGCCTTGATCTGCGCTCGCACGTCGGCCGCGTCATAATCGCCGCCGTAATCGAAGTCCTGGATCCAAGTGCGGAATTTTTCGGGACCAAAACTAGGCTTTTGATAAACCACCGGGGTGGAGGTACCGACGCGCGTGTGTTCAAAGCCCATCATCGGCGTCGTCGAAGCCATCATACGATTCACTCCGGTCTTCATGGCGTGATAGACGATCTCGTAAGGATGGTCGTTCGGATTCACGTACCCGAAAACGTTTTTGGGATAGTGCGACGGATAGACCATCGGAGCGATGAAATCGAAATATGGCGCGGCGCGCTCTTGCACCTGACCGATCGAGAGGTCGTCGTAGTTCGTGGTCGTCATCCCGAACAGGTCGGCCGAGGTCCATGGGGTCGACGACGCGCGTCCAGTATCGACATGACGATATTCCGAGTAAAGTAGTTCGTCATCCAACTTCTCGTTCAGGTACCTGAAAAACTCCTCCAGGTTCGCCTGTTTATCGATGTCTCCCGGGTAAGTTTTCGAGTGAGTGAAGGCGATGTCGGTCATCGGACCGTCCGACGGATAACGAACGTAATCGAAGTTGAGTTCGTCGAAACCGATGTTATAGCTATCGCGCGACAACTCGACGATATGATCCCAATATTCGCGTGCGCCCACGTCGATGAACGACAGTCCTTTGTGGTCGTGCCAGACGCTGACGCCATCGGCTCGCTTGACGGCCAGATCTGGCCTCAGCTTTGTGTAAAAAGGATCCTGGAACACCGTGATGCGCGCGATGACGTATATGCCCTTTTGGTGCAGACTCTCGATGAAAGACTTCATATCGGCCGTGCCGCACTTGGCCGCGTCCCAAGCCGGTCGCCAATTCGGACTCTCGGGCGGAAAAGAGATGGTCCCCGAAAAATCTTTGACGTCGATGATGACGCTATTTATCTCCGTCTCTTCGATGAGCGCTACCAAGCGGTCGCGAAAATCGCGCGTGCCGACCACACAGGCGGTCATGTATATCGACTTCACTTCCGGGGGCAACGCTTGATGACGCACTACCGGCCTCACATCGGGCTCATCTTGGCTATCCGTTCCAGCGGCCAGCGCCGCGCCAGGAGCGGCTTCGTATGAGACCTCTCTGAGTTCCGGCACGCCGATCGCCACCGCGAACATCATAGCTACGGCTCCGGTGGTGATGGCTCCTAGTTTGTAGATGTGAATTTCCTTCATTTCGGCCCTACCTCCGTTTCCAAGAGACTCGCCTGAGAAGACGGTATTTCATAGTCGACCACGCTTTCGACGAACGAATCGGTACCGATCTCGCCATTGCCCCGATCGATCTTATGATGATAAGCGCTGCGTCGGAGCGAAAAACCGATAACGACCAACAGAGAACCGACCGCCAACATCAGGTATTCTTTCCATTCCGGCGGCACTCCTAAAAGGGGCGTTATGAAAATGATCAATCCGAACAAAAATACCAGGGATTCTCTCGACACGGTGAGTTGAATGACTACGAGTAATATCGTCAGTATAACATTTTATAGTGGCCGGGACGCAAAATCCCCGCCGCGGCGGGGATTTTGCGTCCCTTGACCACACATTAATAGTTTTTACCGTCGAATTTCTGAGGCGCGAGGGTGTCGATATCGACACCCTCCAGACAACGCACATTGACCGCCACCATCGGCCTACCGTCTTGCCCGACGCCTCGGCTGAAAGATTGTATGCCGCAAATGTCGCAGAAAAGGTGATGGATCACTTTCTTGTTGAATTGATAATCGGTCAGACGATCCTCTCCCGACAATAGCGAGAAGGAATCGGCCGGCACGAAACTAAGTATCGAACCGAGCATGGAACAACGCGAGCAGTTGCAGGTAATGGTGCTGTCGAGATTAAATCCGTTCACTCGATAGCGGACCGCGCCGCAATGACAACCTCCTTCGAAGTTCGTGTTTTCGGTCATGCGGCTCAGTGTACCATGACCACGAACTCGCCCTTTTGATGGACTTTATTGAAGTCAAAATAGTTGAAAACCTCCTCCGGGGTACCAGATACAATCTCTTCATGCATCTTCGTTAGCTCGCGCCCGACCGTTATAGTACGGTTAACCGTACTATTTTCGTCCCGGTTTTTGAGGGCCTCCAAAGTTTTCATGATGCGGTGCGTGGATTCAAAAAACATCACCGGAATTTCGTACGAACTCAGTGATTTGAAAAAGGTCTCCCTTCCCTTCTTTTGGGGCGCGTATCCTAGAAACGCGAACTGATTGCCGGCGATGCCGGCGATGGAGAAAGCGGCGGTGATAGCCGAAGGTCCGGGAATGGCCTCGATGCGCGCGCCGGCGGCGCGCGCCTTTTGCACCAAGAGCACGCCGGGGTCCGAAACGCCCGGTGTGCCGGCATCCGATACCAAGGCGATCTTTTTACCGCTCTTGAGATCATTAATAATATCAAGGTGCGTCTGTTCGCTCGTATGCGCGTCATAGCGCTTCAAAGGTTTGGAGATGTCGTAGTGCTTCAAAAGTTTGCCGGTGACCCGCGTGTCCTCGCACCAAATGTAATCAGCTTCCTTGAGCACGCGCAAAGCCCGCAGAGTGATGTCCTCCAGGTTACCGATCGGTGTCGCGACTATGCTCAATACTCCAGTTTCCATATTAAAACATTTTGAGCCGGCCGATATGCTTATCGGCCGGCTCGTTGTCCTAGCTCAGGGCGTGACGCAGAACTCGCGTTGCAAACGGTTTGCGGTCAGCCGCAATCGAAGCCAGGATGCGGCTCTTGACCACCTCTTGGCACTCGAAGGTGGTGCACGACGGAAAGGAATGGAACTTTCCAATCGCAGTAAGCACCAGGTTGGTATGCTTGCCACAAGCCCGACACAGCCTGTCCTCCGGCAGGAACGTGTCGGGGCATTTCTCCGACTTAAATTTCATGTTAGTTCCTCCTACCCTTCTATTTCAACTATATATACCTTATGTTAGTTTGTCAACTCGGCGGCGATTTTGGTCACATCCCCCGCTCCCATAACCAGCACCACGTCGCCGTCGGTGACGGTGTTTCTAAGCTCGGTCACGATGTCGTCGAATTTCTCAAAATAGGCCGTATCGGGATTTCGTTGTTTGACCGCTTCGGCCAAAGACTCGCCAGTCGCGCCACTTTTGCCCGTGTCGCGCGCGTCGTAGACATGGGTGAGGACGACACGATCGGACTTCGCCAACGCCGCCACGAAATCGTCGAACAGTTCAGCTGTTCGAGAATAAAGATGCGGTTGAAAGACAGTGATGATTTTTTTGTCTGGATAGAGTTCGCGCGCCCCGGCCATCGTAGCGCTGATCTCCGTCGGGTGGTGACCATAGTCGTCATAGACCGACGCGCCGTTTAGCGTGCCTTTATGTTCGAAACGGCGCCAGGTACCGGAAAATTTTTCCAGAGCTTGGATGCTCAATCTGTAATCAACGCCAGCATATGCAGCGGCGGCGCTGGCCGCCGCTGCATTTTGTCGATTGTGTATACCCGGGACTCTTAAGTTGAGATCAAGATCTATCATATTTCTATAATCCACCACCCCGCACTTAAGGCCCTCAAGGAGTGGCTTCACGTTAGGATTAGTAACATCAGCAACCACCGCACCATATTCCGGCACCTTCATCGCAAGTTCACGAAAAGCCGCCTGTACATCAACAAGATCTTTGTAGTAATCAAGATGCTCCGCTTCAATGTTGGTGAGAACTAAAATGTCTGGCTCCAAATGAAGAAAGTCTCGTTTATACTCACACGCCTCAACAATAAAATATTTACTCTTCCCGGCTCGATAATTGTTTTTTGTTTTTGAACGGAGGGAACCGACGATAGCGGTTGGATCAAGACCAGCCTCTTCAAAAATATCGATCAACATCGCGGTCGTCGTGGTCTTTCCATGCGTACCCGCGATAGCGATGAGATAGTATTGATTAGCCACGAGGCCGAGCGCTTCGAAATAGTTCATCATCGGCACCCCGAGCGCGCGTGCCGCCGCCATTTCGGGATGGTCTTTGCTCATGGCCTCGGTGTACACGACCAAATCGATATCACTTGCGATATTGTCGGCCACTTGCTTAGCAAAGAATCTAACTCCTTCTTTCTCAAGAGCGTTCGTTATATCCGATGGTGCTCGGTCGGAACCACTGACCCCCTTCCCTTCATGCAAAAACAGCCGCGCCAGACCGGACATACCGATCCCGCCGATCCCGATCATGTGGACCTTTTTTAGATTTTCTAGATTCAGGCTCATGACATTACTTTACCACTTCTGTCATTTCCCCGCCTAAACCGAACATTGATCGGACTCTTTCTCGAAAAATCTCAGATTCCTGGCTGATGATAAAACGCGTGGTGCCGTTCCCAACTTCTTGCGGCCAAAAGAGCTTCTGCGCCCGTTCGGCCACGGCCACGGCCGGATCGAATACCGTAACCTTATCGCCCGCTACCTCTTGAAACACGTCCGCGACCAGAGGGTAGTGCGTGCAGGCCAAAATGAGCGCGTCAAAAGCGCTTCTATGTGGTTCAAGCGCCGTCTCGATCATGTTTTTTATCTCTGCTTCCGATTTTCCAAACTCGATGGCCGCGGCTAAGTCGGGAATGGCGATCGGTATCACTTCCTTCCCCACCATCTTAAAGCCGTTTTGATAAATCCCCGAACGGATAGTGGCGGGCGTGGCGCACAGAGCCAAGCGCATATCGGCGTGTTTGAAATAACGCACGGTCGGACCGACCATCTCCACCAACTGATTCGGCGCGAGATCGAGCGCGTCGACCAACGACAAAGCTAGTGAGGCCGAGACGCTGTTGCACGCACTGATGAGATGCGTGGCTCCTCGCGCTTTCAGGAGAGACAGCCCCTGCACCGTCAGAACCGACAACTCCGCTTGTGTCTTGCCGCCATAGGGAGCGTTCTTAATGTCGCCGAAATAGACGACGTCGGCGCTCGGCAACTCTTCGCGCACTGCCCTAAGAACAGTGAGCCCGCCGGAGCCAGAATCAAATATCCCGATCATCGAGTTCTTTAACTAACTCCAGGAACCGATCGTTGCGCTCGTATTCGTTCGTGAACATCCCAAAGGACGCAAAGGCCGGTGAAAACAGTATGATGTCCCCCGCAGTGGCGAGACGCATAGCTTCCGCAAAGGCGGCATCGAGGTCAGTGAAGATCGACGTACCGACCGGCCCTCCGTGCAATAGTGGCGCCAACTTGTCGGTGCCGCTACCCGCGAGCAAAATGGCGTTTTTGCAATATTTACCGATGGCCAGGGCCAAGGGTGCCACATCGATATTCTTATCCGCGCCACCGGCGATCAAGATCACGTTTTTGTTTACCCGACCGTCAGAATTAGGGTTGCCGACAGCCTCCAGGCCAGCGATCGTCGCCTGTGGCGTGGTAGCGTTATTGTCGTTGTATATTTTTACCCCTGTGTCGGTTGTGACGATGAGCTGTAGTCGACCTTCGACTCCTGGGAAACTCGGCAACGCGTCGAAGATCTCCTCGTCCGAAAGACCGATGGCGCGACAGGCGGCCACGGCCAGTGCGGCATTGAGCCTATTATGTTCGCCAGGCATCGATAACCGCGCATCGTCGGGGATGAGCGAAGTGTCCACCAGAACGACTTCCTGTCCCAAGGTGACGTTCTGAGTACGAGCGAATTCCTTGATCCGTTCGAACACCTCCGGCGTGGTCACTAAAGTGCCGCTCTCTTCCTGATTGAGAAAAATATTGGCTTTGTCGGCGAAGTAGGCGTTAGTATCGCCTTTATAGTAATTTAAGTGATCGTCCATGAAGGTGGTGAAGACAGCGACCGCCGGTGAGATTTCCGCCCAACCAAATCCTTGGAGCTGCCACGAATCGAGCTCAAAGACCGCCAGTGAGTCCTCTTTTATCTCTTTAAGGAGTTGGAGGTTAGAAACGCCCCGCACATTGCCGCCTAAAACAACTCCTGAAGAAGTTGTTCGGCCGACCATTCCTCCGGAATGGTTTAGGCCTTTGATGACCGACTCCCCCGTGGCCGTCTCGATGATATGGGCGATCATAGCGGTCGTGGTCGACTTGCCGCGAGTACCGGTGATGCCGATCATCGGGATCTTCGACAGCTTTGCAAACAAAGCCGCGCTTTGCGCTAACTCTATCCCTTTCTCGCGGGCATGGGTCAAATACGGCGAATCCATCGGCACGCCTGCCGCCACCAAGATCATGTCTCGGCCCTCGAAGTCTTCCATTTTGTGTTCACCCAAGGTGAATTCGATGTTCGGGAAGTCTTTGAGTTTTACGAGAGATTCATTCAACTGCTCCTCGGTCTTCAAGTCGGTCACGATCAGATCGGCTCCGCACTCGGCCAAAAAGGCCGCGTCCCCCACCCCACGGCCAAGAAGTCCCAACCCCATGACGGTGATCTTTTTGCCTTTGAAATACGCCGAAAAATCCATAATTGCCAACACTATATCATTTATTTCAAATACCGCTTCTTCTTTATTTTGTCCGGCAAATAGCCCTTTTCGTGTTGGAAGCCCGCTGTCCATTTCTGTCCTTCGCCATAACCCAGCTCTTTCATCAGCTTAGTGGGCGCGTTCCGCAGATGGGTCGGGATCGGGAGATTCCCGAATTCACGCACGTCGGCCTGTGCGGCCCGAAGAGCATCGTACGACCGGCGGTCTTTCTTCGCCTCCGCTAAATACGCGACGCCATGTGCCAAGTTGATGGCACATTCGGGGTAACCGATCACCTCGCAGGCGCGGAAAACTTCGTTCGCTACCACCAAGGCTGTCGGTTGCGCCAGGCCGATGTCTTCGGAAGCGAAGACCACCATCCGGCGCGCGATAAAAAGCGGATCTTCTCCGGCCTCCATCATGCGTACCAGGTAATAAATGGCGGCGTTCGGATCGGAAGCACGCATGCTTTTAATGAAAGCTGATATGGTGTTGTAGTGCTCCTCTCCCTTCTTGTCGTAGCGCAGATGCGTCGATTGGAGCGTATTCTCCAAAGTGTCGACAGTGATCTTACCGTGCAGTTCCTGCGTCTGATCCATTAAGGTCAACATCTGCCGGGCATCGCCATTGGCCATTCTGACGAGCCATTCCACCGCCGCCTTCGGCATCTTTAGCTTGGTGCGCTTAATTATTTGCCGCATATCGTCTTCACCCAGTTCATTGAGCACAAAAACGCGCGACCGCGAGAGCAAGGCCGAGATGACTTCGAAACTGGGATTTTCGGTGGTGGCGCCGATCAAGGTCAACTCGCCCGACTCCACGTATGGCAATAGAAAATCCTGTTGCGCCTTGTTGAAACGATGGATTTCGTCTAGGAACAACACTTTTCGTCGCAGGCTGGGTGTTTTTAAAATTTTCCTGATATCCTCCTTACCGGCGGACACGGCCGAGAGTTCGAACATCTCGGCGTCCAAGGCGTTCGCATATATGCGCGCCAACGTGGTCTTCCCCACTCCCGGCGGTCCCCACAGGATAAAAGAGAAAAGATGTTTTTTCTCGATCGCCTCTCGAATAGGCTTCCCCGGGCCCACCAAATGTTCCTGGCCGATGAATTCGTCCAGGTTTCGCGGGCGGATACGGGCGGCTAGCGGTGGCATGAGTCTATGATACACAAAAGCGCCACTTTTGGCAGAAACTAAAAGGGGCGGCGATCGCGATCGCCGCCCCCAACTTCAAATCTCCAGAGCCAACCTAGCCTCGTCGAGACTATTGATACCGACGGCTTCCTGCGGTGGGACTGGTACAGCGATCACCTTCTGGCCAGACGAGACGGCTATAGTGACCAACTCGGTGAGATAGTACTCACCGTTGTTGGAGTGCGGCCGCACCATCGGCAGAGCCACCCGGAGCCAGTCGGCATCAAAGCAGTTGCCACCTGGTGTCACTTCCCTTATGGTCAATTCTTCGGGAGAGGCGTTCTTGGCCTCGACGATACCGAGGACATTTCCGTCCGCGTCACGCTTCACCCTGCCGAAGCCCAAGAAGACCTCCCGCCAACCCTCGTAGTTCGGGAGGCTCGTTGAGAACATCGCCATTTTCGGTTTCTCGGCAAAGAACATTTCCCGCATCCGGCGGATGCTTTCCGTCGAAATAAAGGGATTGTCACCGTAGAGAACCAGAACCGGCTCGTCTCCAAGAAACGGCATGGCCGCCTTCACGGCCGTAGCAGTACCGGTGAGCTCCGTCTGCTCGGCATATCGGTAGCGATCACCGAGAGCGGCTTTGATCTGGTCGCCTCCATGACCGACGACGATAATCGACAAGAAGCACCCCTCGTCTGCCTCCAGAGTGTCCAAGATACGGCGTATCATAGACCTACCTTGAAACTCGAAAAGTGGCTTCGGCACCTCAGCTTTCATCCTGGTACCTTTGCCTCCGGCCAGGATGACCGGCTGTATTTTTCTCACCATTACCTTAACTCCCAAATTTGCGAACCGTCCCTAAACTAACCTGTGGGGTATAAAAGTCAACTAGGATGTCATTGTGCCGCGGAGAAGACTTGAACTTCCATGGAGTTGCCCCCACTACGACCTGAACGTAGCGCGTCTACCAATTTCGCCACCGCGGCAATGCGTTGATTATGCCTAAATAAACCCCGACTTTCAACTTGGTCAAACTTGCCCTAAGGACAACTCGATTTGACTATGTATCATATAAGATACATGGTTCCGTTTCGACTTGGGTCTTCACCCCTTCATTTTATAGATCCTTTTTGTGCGCGCTCTAGGGTTCGAACCTAGGACCTTTCGAGTATCAGTCGAATGCTCTACCAACTGAGCTAAGCGCGCATTTATAGCCACGACATACTAGCAAAATCAAGCCACTTATTCAACAAACCACCGTCACAACACGTCCTTAGTCGGGTTATAATGGCCCATATGCAAAGCCTACAAGAACTCATCATCGGTTCGACCATATTCATCAATAACGTGCTCTTGCCGCTCTTTTTCGGCATAGCGCTCCTCTTCTTCGTCTGGAACGCATTCAAGTTTTTCATCGTCGGCGCCGGCGAAACCGAAGCTAAAGAGAACGCCAAAAGACTGGCGCTTTATGGCATCGGCGCTTTCGTGATCTTGGTGAGTCTGTGGGGTATAGTCAATCTGCTAGTGAGCGGTTTGGGCTGGGGAAATTCCAGTGCCGTTACGCCGGACTATATGATGAACGACAGCAGACAAGGCGGTTGGGGCTTCTATTTCGAATTTGGCAGCGACTACCGCGATCCGATCGAGGAGGAGAACACTCGACAGGCCGATTATTGCGCCAAAAATCCGATGTCACTGGATTGTAGATAGTATCCACGAAAAGCCGGCCCGAAGGGCCGGCTTTTTTCGTGTCATTATGAAAACTACATACAGTACGCATCAAACCTAAATCGGCAAACGCTCTAAATGAGATGAAGTTGCATTCGTTGGAGGAAAAATAGCGAGGAAGCCGTATATAGACATACGGTGATGAGATATTTTTCTGAAACGAATGCAAATTCGCTCATTTGGGGTGTTTGTTTGGGCTTTCTTTTGTCCCATCCTTTAGTTACCTCGTTCTTTCTCGAGCGTCTAGATACAATTTAGGGCATTAGTATCATATGCCATCGCGTACTCGATCGAGATACACGATATCGACCAATTAGCCGTTAATCGAGACTCTGTTACCAGAGCTCAACGACGTGTCCAATTGGAATTAATCCACGACCAGCTTCCGCTAGCCGTGCCTTGTTACGACTTACTCCTTGTTACCGAGCTTACCGTAGGGCCACGCAAGGTGGCACTTCGGGCACTCCCGGCTCCCCTGAGTTGACGGGCGGATTTCGCTTTCTGGAACGTTGCGAATCCCCACGTAGCGAGCGAATTTCTCGCACTACGCGAGCCCAACCGTCCTCTGATTCATCAGAGATTTAATTTTGCGTATCGCTTCGATGCCTTGTTCGGAAAGATGGGCTTTCTGTTTTACTAGATCGCCCACCTTACAAAAGAGCTCGAAGTTTTGTCGCTTAGAAGCGGTTTGCAAGGGGTATTTTCGAAAGAATGGGATCACTATTTCCAAAATATCTCGTTGCGCGCTCACAGTATACCGATAACACTGGCAATGATTAGGGCGTGTTTCTTTTTGCATATACACGGCACCGCAACCAACAGTGTTTCTGATTTTCTCCAGCAAATCTTTATCGCGCTCCTGCATTTTTATATGAAAATGCAAATGCACGGTATGACCGGCTCGATAGGCAGATGATTTCCTCACCTGCACATAGAAACAGCCTTCGCCATCGGTAAGACCAGCGACATACGCATTATCTACGATCGGTTTTGTCCTTCCCATGTAATAATTTATATTACCGCATGGTACTACGACGCAGCTGACTTCTTGTGTGCATAAGTTCCTTGAACACACGAGATCTCCCGGGGTCAGCGCACGCTCTATTCCTTACATCCCAACTAGATCTCGACGCTTACGCGCGGTCACTTCCCCATAACTCACCGCATGGGTCGCGACATCTTTCAATGTTGGGCTGTGATTTGCTACTTTAACCCTTCAGACCACCTCCTCGCGGAGAAGGTCCTGTTATTTCGCTACGCTGTAAGAGTATTAATCTCACAGGAGTGGATTTGAACCACTTAGATCGTGCGCCTGCCCGGCGCATTTAATTTTGAGTACAAGACCCGAGAACGTATTCACCGCGGCATGCTGATCCGCGATTACTAGCGATTCCGACTTCATGAGGTCGAGTTGCAGACCTCAATCCGAACTGGGGTACGTTTTATTAGGATTGGCTCCACCTTGCGGTATTGCGTCCCGTTGTGCGTACCATTGTAGCGTGAGTGCAGCCCGAGGCATCAAGGGACATGCTGACTTGGCGTCATCCTCACCTTCCTCTCCCGTGAGGGAGCAGTCTCGCCTGACACTTATAACAGGCAACGAGGGTTGCGTTCGTTTCCCCACTTAAGGGAACAGCTCAAGCCACGAACTGACGACAGCCATGCATCACCTGTCCAGCACCTTCGAAAGCTTCCCTGGTTTCCCAGGGCGTGCAGCTGGATTTCTAGCCTCGGTAAGGTTTTTCGTTTAGCGACGAATTAAGCCTCGCGCTCCACCGCTTGTGCGGGTCCCCGTCTATTCCTTTGAGTTTTAACCTTGCGGTCGTACTACCCAGGCGGTCAACTTAACGCGTTAGCTTCGCCTCTTCGAGGGTCGATACTCGAAAAAGCCAGTTGACAACGTTTAGGGCGTGGACTACTGGGGTATCTAATCCCATTCGCTACCCACGCTTTCGTGCCTCAGCGTCGAGAGAGTGCCAGTGTGTTGCCTTCGCATTTGGTGTTCCCCACGATATCAACGGATTTCACCCCTACACCGTGAGTTCCACACACCTCTCACTTCTCCTAGTCATGCCGTTTCGAACGCGATTCCGGGGTTGAGCCCCGGGATTTAACATCCGACTAACATAGCCGCCTACGCACCCTTTACGCCCAGTGATTCCGGATAATGCTCGGGGCCTCTGTATTACCGCTCCTGCTGGCACAGAGTTGGGAGCCCCTTATTCATGAGGTAATGTCAATAAACTTCTTCCCTCATAAAAGGTTTTTACGTCCCTAAGGACTTCATCAACCACGCGGCGTCGCTCCGTCAGGCTTTCGCCCATTGCGGAAGATTCTCGACTGCAGCCTCCCGTAGGAGTAGGGACCGTGTCTCAGTTCCCTCGGTGGGGGTCAGCCTCTCAGCTCCCCTATCCGTCGTAGCCTTGGTAAGCCGTTACCTTACCAACAAGCTGATAGACCGCAGGCCGTTCCCAAAGCGATAAATCTTTACCCTTGCGGGACCATCAAGTATTGTTCCGACTTTCGCCGGATTATCCCTGACTTTGGGGGACGTACCTACGTGTTCCTACCTCGTCTGCCGTGGGTCTAAACCCACTCGACTTGCATGCCTCATCCACGCCGCCAGCATTCATCCTGAGCTAGGATCAAACTCTAATTTAAGACAGGTCAGTGATGCGAAGCATCACTGCGCTGATAGACGCGGAACTGACGCCGAATCCCGCGGAAACACGGACCGAAACAACATGGTTCCGATCATGACTTCTGCGTTCTTCTGCGTTCGTTCTGCGTAAATCCGCGCACCAGCGCGTTTGCGCTGGTGTACTTCCTGCGGTCCACCGTACTCTGCGCCTGTACTTGCTTGGCGCTTCCGGTGAACCACCTAAAAGGATGGGACAAAAGAAAGTGCAAACTATCTTCTGTCCACTGTACCCGGTAGTAGATTTTGTTGATGTCTGACCGAGGCCAGACGGGCTTTGCCCTTCAACCAAATTCACTACCGGGTGTACCAATATGGTGGTTGCCATATTGGATTTTTACCCGACACGTTCCGACCTGGCGGCCAGATCGTGTCGAATGATGCGTACTATCGGAACCTGTCTGGAATTTCACCACAAATAATTAAGTCGAGGAATGTTTCGCATCGTCGTCTCATGATTTTCGGCTATAGCTCGATGTTCAGACTCTCTGAACAAAAGTTCAGTTCGTCTTCCCCACCATCGCTTCGCTCGAAAATCATGCGACTTTGGATTGCGATGAAATTCCAGACAGGTTCCTTATTTAGTTGTCAAAAATCATTGACGGCTGGTCGGGTTGGCCGCTTTAAAACAGCGTCGTCACCTTCCCCCGTTCAAGTGGCGCTATTATACAGACGCAAGGAAAAAACGCAAGCCTAGACTGGGGGTTTCTTCATTCAGGGCTCAATAACGGCGGCAGGTCGTACCTTCCCCTTTGCTGAGACGGGTATACCCGAAAAATCCCTGACTATCCAAGCAAAGATACCTCCCATTGCCGGCGGCCACTTCGATCGCGAACGCGTCTTCCGAGTCATGGCAAATATATCCTGTCGGCACACCGATTTCTCCGCATACACCTTGGTAGTAACGTAGTCTAGAATGATAAACATCGGCGCTCGCCTCTAAACGGGTCATTTGGGCCTTCATCTGGGCTTCGGTGGTGTCGGTGTTTAGCGAAAGTAACCACCATCCCACGACTAGCGCCACTGCCGATACCATCGCTGCCAAAGCGATTTCGATAAGTCTTAATGTAAAACGGCTGACCGTCATATTCACTGACTATCATACTACCCGGAGCGGAGGCACCGGGCGGTATTGTGTATAATAAAATCCATGGAAACCATCGTGATGTCGGTCGGCGGGTCGCTCATCGTGCCGGGAGAGATCGACATCGATTTCTTACGTAGACTAAGGCAATTCATAGAATCAGAAACAGACAAACGTTTCGTCATCATCGCCGGCGGCGGGCGTACCGCCCGCCGCTATCAAGAAGCGGCTGACTCTCTCCATGGTCTGGACAAAGAGGACCTGGACTGGATCGGCATCCATGCCACTCGACTCAATGGACACCTATTGCGCACCATTTTCAAAGACATCGCCTACCGCACCATGATCACTAACCCGGACGAAATATTGGACGCGCCGCAGGACACGCGCGTCATCATCGCCGCCGGATACCGTCCCGGAGCCTCAACGGATCTTAGGGCCATTCAGATAGCCGAACGTGTCGGCGCTCTGAAAGTCGTGAACCTCTCCAACATCGACTACGTCTATACCGCTGACCCAAAAAGAGACCTTGCGGCCGAAGCGATCAAAGACATCAATTGGAGTGAGTTTCGAAAACTGATTCCCTCAGAGTGGGACCCCGGTCTTTCCTCCCCCTTCGATCCGATCGCCGCGCGCGAAGCCGAAGCTCGCGGTATCGAAGTAGCCTGCATCAATGGCGGCAAGCTTGAGGAGCTGAAAAAGTACCTCGAAGGCCGATCTTTCACAGGCACGCTGATCAAGAACTAATCCGGCTTGAATTTTTTCAAAAAAACCTCGACGTTCGCGAACAACTCATCCATGTGATTGTCATTATAGATCACATGATCGGCCATCTCCATCACCTTCTGCTTCTGCATGCCATGTGGGTCAGGGTCGTTCTTTTCAAGCTCCTCGTGATCGCGAAATTGCTCGAAGGTCACCTGATCGGAAGAGGAACGCCGCTTCTGTACCCGTTCGTACCTTAACTTTTGGTCGGCGTCGACCGCGAGCACGATGCCGCCAGCGGCTTTCAAAGTCTCCGCTTCGGCCACGGTGCGCAGACTGTCTATGATGACATTTTTGGCACCCTGATCTCGTGCTCTTTCTAGAAAAGTGCGAATGATATAGTCGTTGCCATGAAGTCGGCGGAGATCGTTACCGACCAACCGCATCTGATTGCGATCGTCAGCGACACCCCTACGGGCTATCTCTTCTAGAATCAGCGCTCTGGCTTGATAGTGCTCAAAACCTTTCTCACGAACTAGATAGTCCACCACCGTGCCTTTGCCTGCGCCGTCGGTGCCTGTAATGCCGATTATCATGATATTAAATACTCACCTTAGAACGCCTTTCTTTCCACTCCGCATACCATACCAAAAGCGGGCTAGCGAAGAATATCGAGGAATAGGCACCGGCGGCCACGCCGGCCAAGAGGACTAGAGCGAAGTTCTTGGTCACCTCCCCGCCAAACAGGTATACCGCCAACAAAGCCAAGCCAGTGGTCAAAGAAGTGTTGATCGACCGCAGAAGACTTTCCTCCACCGACAAGCCGACTATCTGCCCGAAAGGTCGATTGAAAGAATAGGTCACTTCATCGCGCTTGATACCACCTGGGGCGCTGACCGTCTTTTTATGTTCGTGACGGTATTTGGCGATGTTCTCTCGCACGCGATCGAAGATCACGATGGTGTCATTGACCGAATAACCTAAGACTGCCAATAGCGCCATCACGAACAAAACGTCCACCTCTGCCCCCAAGAAATGTCCCATCAAGGCCATGAGTGCGGTAGGTACTAAAACATCATGGGCCAGCGATATGATGGTGATGGCTCCGTACACGGAGGATCCCACCGGCCACCGTACCCCCAAGAAAGCGAAGGCGATGTAGATCACGATGATTCCCGCCACCGCACCCACCGCCCACTTTGCCTTACTGGCCAACTCACTACCGATGACCGGACCGACGGAAGTGAACCTCTCCACTTCGGCATCGGTACCCGCCGCGACCATGACCTCCTCGACCGCTACCCTCTCTGGTTCGGACAGATCGCGCGTTCTGAGCATGTAGGCGCGCCGGCCTTCAGCGTCACCGGACTCGCGCAAAGAGAAACCGCCTAGATCGAGCGCCGATAACGAAGCCTCCACCGTCGACTTATCAGGAAGAACACCGTACGAAACCTCCATCAAAGAACCACCGGTGAAATCGATACCCGGCTTTAGTCCGAAGATCAGCACCACGGCTACCGAAGCGACCATCACGAAAACACCGATCGCTAGATATATTTCCTTGAATTGGATTATTTTCATGTTATTTTCCGAATCCTGAGTCGTATAACTTTCCTAAAAGACCGTCAGACTTGCCGCGGTCCGGCAGGGCCAAAAGAAGGGTACGAGTGACCAACAGCGCGGACAGCATGGACACTAACACTCCGATCCCGAAGACCAGCGCAAACCCTTTGACCATGGATGTGCCGAACCAAAAGAGCACTATCGCCGACAAAAGGCTGGTGACGTTACCGTCCCTGATAGCGCTCCAAGCTCTCTGAAAACCGATCCGAGCGGCTTCACGCATGGTCTTACCTTCCCGCAATTCTTCTTTCATACGTTCGAAAACCAGCACATTGGCGTCGACGGCCATACCGATGGTCAGTATGAACCCGGCCAAACCAGCGGCGGTCAACACGACCGGTATGAGCTGAAAAAGCGCCAACATGACCACGACATACGTACCCAACGCCGCTACCGCCACCAATCCCGGCAAGCGATACCACAAGACCATGAAAGCCACCACCAAGATGAAACCTGCGACGCCGGCTTTGACCCCATTGTCCAAGATCTCACCGCCCAGAGTGGCGCCTATGGTCTGCGTGCTCTCGAGAGAAATAGGCAAAGGCAAAGCACCGAAGCTCAGGTTCTGAGCCAAGTCGCGCGCCTCATCAGGAGTAAAGCCGCCAGAGATGACCGCCTGCCCGCCGGAGATACGCTCGTTGATGTTAGGACTAGATATCAATTCCCCATCGAGGAATATCGCCAACGGTTTCCCCACGTTCTCGCCGGTTATCTTCTCGAACAAAGCCGCACCCTCCTCGTTCCAAGTGATAGCTACGACCGCCTCGTTCGATAGTCCGCCGCCGCCCTGTCCCACGAACTGAAGCTGAGCATTCTGCAAATATCGACCCGTCAAACCGGTATCTGTATAAGCTTCGCCGCCCCCCACCGCCGTAACCTTAACTCCATCGCCACCATCGCTGGACAAACCAGCTAGCACCTGCTCGGCCGCCAACGCCTGCTCATCGACGAGTTTGAACTCCAAAAGCGGAGTTCGGCCGATCTCCGCCACTGCTTCCCCCACATCCGTGATTCCGGGCAATTCGACCACTAGCCTTTCCTTGCGCTCGCCAGATACCACACTGCTAGACTCTACCTGTACTATCGGTTCGGAGACTCCGAAAATGTTAACGCGTCGTTCGATGACCAAGCGCAAAACGTCCATGAGCTCCGGGATTTCGGCCGTGTCGACTCCGGTAACATCGGCTTCATACACTAAATGACTGCCCCCCGACAGATCGAGCCCTAATTTAAAAGGATATTTCGCATCCGGCGTTGATACGTTTTGATAAACGAAAAAAGCGACGACGGCCGAAACGACCAACGTCACCAGGGCGTAGAAAATTCGAACGGCACTTCCGACCTCAGTCTGCTTTTCCATATACGCCGGCCACTATAACATGACCGACGGGCGAGTATCAATCCAGACCGCCTTTTGTCAGGCCTACCAAGTTACGAAGTAGGACCGCGATAGTGATAGGGCCGATACCGCCGGGAACCGGGGTAAATAGGGATGCTTTATCGGCGCAGGCGGGATCGGCGTCGCCTTTGAGGATGCCGCCGTCCTCGCTGGTGCCGGCGTCGAATATCACCACCCCTTCTTTGATTTTGTCCGGAGTAATGAGTCCCGGCACCCCAGCGCCCGAAATGACGATATCCGCTTCTCGCAACTTACGATCGACATCGGGAGTATCTTTATCGAGAACGGTAACGATGGCTTTCTCCGCCTCGGCCCAGAACGCCGCCGGCTTCCCCACGAGTCTTCCTCGACCCAAGACGACTACGTTCTGGCCCTCGAATCGCACTTCATGCCTCTTGGCGATCTCGGCGATGGCGCCGACGACCGGAGGCAGGATATCGGTCTCTTCTCCGCGGTAATTTACAGCGTCGACATCCAACTCTTTGGGTATCGCTTCCAAAACCCGATCGATGTCGACTTGGGGCGGAAATGGTAGTTGCACCAACAAACCATCCGCTCTCTCGTGACCCACCGATATGGCATCGACGACCTTCTTTGTAGTTACCGTTTCCTCTAGCTCCACCAACACGACGTCGATCCCCAGCTCCATGGAGCGCTTCTGCTTCAATTCCAAATACTTTCGCGTCTCCGCGTTCGGCGAACAGGTGAACACCACTAGGCAGGGATGAAAGCCGGTCGCTTCGTACTTCGACCTTATGTCGGCATAGATCTCCGCCGCTATTTTCTTTCCATCTACCAACATATCAAGTGCCGCTTCTCATTATCAAGATACGCAAGGTCTTCAACATGATCTCCAGGTCCAAGAAAAACGAACGACAGCGCAAGTAATGCAGATCGTAGGAAAGTTTTCTTAGGGTCTTTTCGGTATCGATGCCCTGCCGCGGCGCGTCGAGGTGCTGTATTTGCGCCCATCCGGACAATCCCGGCTTCAAAAAGTGTCTCATATTATAGTAAGGGATCGACTCGGCGTAGACCGAAACCAAGGCGGGCATCTCCGGCCTCGGTCCGATGAAAGACAGATCTCCTTTGAGCACGTTCCAAAGTTGCGGTAATTCATCCAGTCTCGTTCGCCGCAGGACGGCACCGACGTTCGTTACGGTGTGCTTGGTCTTCAGTGCTTCTTCTCCAGTATCGCGGCCGGTCATGGTGCGGAATTTTATCATCTCGATCGGCTGATTGAACTGGCCGACTCGGTCGGTTTTATAGAATACCGGACCGCCGTCCTCGAGTTTTATGGCTAATATGACGAACGGGTATATGAGCAGAGCCGGCACGAAGAGTATGAGTGCGCCGACGATGTCAATGATGCGTTTCAGGAGATCGTAGACCGGACTTTGCGATTGCGACACATGATTAATGAACCACTCATAGCGCAAACTCGACATCGGGATCCGATCGAACGTGTCCTCGTACAACTTATAAAAATCCAAGAAAGTGAATTCGAACTTTAGAAAAGCCAGATCGAAGATCGCCGGCAATACGCGTTCGATATGTTCGCCGCCGGGGTTGGCGACGATCACTTCTATACTCTCCTGATCGATGAGCTCCAACAATTTCTGTTCGAAGTTAGGCGTATGCAAGGCCGCGCGTTCGTCTATGATGCGGACGAAAGAATAGTTGTAGCGATCGTTGTTATTGATCTCGTCCGCCAACTCGACCGCTTCGTCGCCATCGGCGATAAGAAGAGCGCGGTGCAGGCGTTTGGGCGAGAAAAAGTTGAACAGGTACAGCCTCCAAGCCATCATGAGCGCGATCGAAACGAAGAGATAAATGACCAGATTGGTCTTCGGTGCGATCCCGAACGGGACCGCCAAAAACACCACGGCGGCCACGATAATATTGAACACCTGCGTATTGATGATGCGCGCGAACAACAATTTCTTAAGCATCACCGTGTGCTTATCGTAAAGACCGGCGATATAAAAGACGATGATCCACAACGAAGACAAGAGGAGAAACGGCCCCAAGTGGGCATCCAAACGGGCCTCCGTGGGCCATTCCAAATAGCGCAAAAGCAGGGTCAACCAAAGAGCCAGCGAGAAACAGATGGCGTCGCCGATTATCAATATGAAGAGTTCCCTGGTTCTTTCTCCCATAGATGCTAGTAAAGTATAGCAAAAACAAGAAATATTAAAGCCTGGATCAACGCGTAGCACGCTGGTATCGATACCCTCGACAAGGAAACATCGTAACCATCAGCTGCCATAGTGGGTTATCATTGGGTCATGAAGAAGGTTTTATTCTTGATAACGAAGAGCAACTGGGGCGGCGCCCAGAGGTACGTGTACGACCTGGCCACCAATTTACCAACAGGCGAATTCGAAACGGTCGTGGCTTTGGGCGGCAATGGGCCGCTTGGAGCGAAGCTCCAAGCGGCCCATTGCCGCGTCGTGCCCATACCCTCTCTCACGCGAGACATCTCGCCGACGAAAGAATGGTCGGCTTTCCGCGACATCCAGGAGATCGTCCGAAGCGAACGACCGGACATACTGCATGTCAACAGTTCCAAAGCCGGTATTCTGGGCGCGTTGGCCGGACGGCTTGTTGGCGTGCCTCTCATCATATTCACGGCGCACGGATGGGCCTTTAATGAGGACCGGCCGGTGTGGCAAAAGTTATCGTTAAAGATTTTACACTGGCTCACCGTCTTACTCTCTCACCGAACCATCGCGGTCTCGAATCAAGTGAAAATGCAAATGAACTGGCCGTTCGTTCAACATAAGATCATCGTCATCCATAACGGCCGTGCCATCGACAACCTTTTTTCTTATGATGAAGGTCGGACTTTCATCATCAACAAGGAACCGCGCTTGCGCGAGTTTCAGAGCGACTTTTGGACGATGACCATCGCCGAACTCCATCCCGTCAAAAGACACGAAGCGATGATCGAGGTGATGAAAAAAATGGCCGACTCTGATGTGAACGTCCGCCATCTCATCATCGGCGATGGCGAGACGCAGGAAATGCTAAGGACGCAGATCGACGCCCTCGGACTCCAAGAGCATGTCTTTCTCTTGGGCCGCATCGATGAAGCTTCGCGTTATTTGCGCGCCGCGGACCTGTTCGTGCTGGCCTCCCGATCGGAGGGTCTACCCTACGTTCTTATAGAAGCGTTACAAGCGGGCGTGCCGATAGTGGCTACCAAAGTCGGCGGTATACCGGAAGTTGTGGAGGATGGCGTTAGCGGCATCCTCACCGAACCACTCGACAATAAAGCCTTATTTGAGGCCATTTTATCACTGATACGTGATGGCGACACTCGTCGTCGATTGGCGGCCGGGACGGTATCGGAAGCCAAACGCTTCTCTCTAGAGAAAACTCTAGAGAGAACTTCGTCTCTTTATGGCACCTAAAATATACCTGTTAACAGGTATATTTTAATCCGCTACTTAGTTCAATATAGTCTCGTCGCTCTTGTAGCGGAACATGGTATAGCGGCTCATGGCCATCACGATGCCGAGAGCCATGAATTCGACCAGAAGATGCGTGCCGCCATAACTCATGAACGGGATCGTCAAACCGGTGACCGGTAACAGACCGATGTTCATGCCCACATGAACCGTGAATTGAGAGATGATCAAAAGCGCCACGCCGACAGCGAACAATCTTTCAAAATTCGATGCGCCGCCTAAGGCCAAACGCAACAATCGCCAGACCACCAGCGCGTACAGAACGAAAAGGACGGCCACCCCCACGAACCCCCACTCTTCGGCAAAGGCGGCGAAGATAAAATCAGTCTCGTGCTCTGGCAAAAACTCCATTTTCGATTGTGTGCCGTAGCCGACGCCCTTGCCCCACATCTGTCCACTACCGACCGCGATGATCGACTGATAGACGTTATAACCGGCGCCTTGGATGTCGGCCAAAGGATCGATAAAGGTCATGATGCGTTCCTGCTGATACGGCAACAAGACGAAGCTCCACATCAGGATAAAAACGAGCGCGCCGGCACCGATGACGAGAGATAAGTGACGTAGTCGGATTCCAGACACCAATACTAGACCGAACCATATCGACAATATGATGAGGGCCGAACCGAAGTCGGGCTGAACGAACACGAGCGCGAACACCGCGAACGTATATAACCCGGAAACGACGATATGCTTGAAATCCCCGATCATTTCATGGCGCTTGGAGAAATACTTCGCTAACACGGCGATAAGCACCAATTTAGCGAATTCGGCCGGCTGGAACGAAAAGAACCCTAGATCGAAGCGGCTTCTAGCGCCAAGGGTCACCTCACCGAAAAGGAGCACTAAGACCAGGAGGGCTACTGTCGAGAGATAGATATAGAACGTACTGTGTCCTGACCGGAGGAAACGATAATCCGGCACCATGGACAGAAACATGATCGTCAAAGCCAAGGATATCCACACCAATTGACGACTGAAGAAACCATTGTCGCCATGAAAGGTATACATCGTCGACAGGCCGATCAGAGACAAGACCAATGCCGGAGCGAACAGCCAGAGATCGAAGCCGGAAAAAAGATTGCGGAGAAATGATGCCACCGGTATATGTTATACGGTATCTGATGTCTAGGAAAGGCCGCCGCCTTCGGCGGCGGCCAGAAAAACGCGATCAACGCAATGGTACGAATCCCGACGTGGATTTGGGGACGATATCGATGACGGCCGCTCCTTGCTCGCAGATCGAAGAGGTGATGTCCCGGTAGATGCGATCGACATCGGCGGCACCCACGGCCTGGAACGAATTTTGAGGATCGGAAGCGATCTGCCGCAAAAAATCCATCTTGACGCTCGTCCCTAAACCGATAGTGTAAATATTCATGCCGGCATCTTTAGCGACCGATGCCGCCGACAAAGCTGCCGTTTCGGCCTCGCTTTCGGTCCCAGGGGCGGTCGCCAATCCATCGGTCAGGAGCACCATGACTTTGCGCGCGTCGTCGTTGTGTCGAGCCGAAGACAGCTCGGCCGCCGCCAGCGATATGCCTTCGCTGGTATTGGTGTAACCGGTCTCTTCTTTAGGATCTATTGAGATAGCGGCGACGGAACCGGCAGTAGCCGATCTGTCCTTGGACAGCGAACGAGCCAAACTAGCGGTCGTCGCGAAGGTCACTACGCCCGCCTGATCATTCTCTCCTAGGCGATTCACAAATCTCGCCGCCGCGTCCTTGACCGAAGTGATCGGCTCCGGCGGTTCGGGCTGATCGTTGTTCATACTGCCGGAAGTATCTATGGCCACCACCACGTCGGTCGGCACTTCACAGCTCGTCAAGGTCTTGGCTATCGGCTCCGGCCAAGTAAACACCAGTTTGGTGTCGCTACGAGGCCCGAAATTATCGACATAGGTGCGCGAAGTGGCGAGAGCCGTACCGGCCGCGTCGAAGATAGTGGCCACGACCTCGACCTCGCGCACTTCCTCGAGACCATTGTTCCGCAACACGGCATCGAGGCGCGGTCGCGAGTCGGAGTCGACCAAACTGCGCTCGGTCACCGAAAACTGTTCCCTACCCATGACGGACGGTTGCCACACCTCCACCGGAGCGATCTCGATGAACGTGCGTGTGGGCACGCGAGTTCCGGTCGGAACCCGACCTTCGAAGATCGGATACAGGCCGTCAGGCGGCAAGATCGTCGAACCCTCGACCTCGGTGATCAGTCCGGCGGCGTCGAACAAACTGAACTTGTAGCGAACCTCCGCCGAGGCCGCTTCTCTGTTGGTATTCTCCACATAGGCGACCGCGTTATAGAAACCGTCGCTGACCCGAAAAGAGCGCGACCATTTCACTTCAGGTTGATTGACGGAGAAGGCGCAGATACGGACGCAAGAACCGCCGCAATCGACATCCGCCTCGCCTCCATTGTGCCGACCATCGAAACAAGTGGGCTCCTGGTAAAAGTTGGCGACATAGACCCAAGCGGCGATCGCCAAGAAAAAAATAGCGAAGCCGGCGAAGTACTGCGCTCGCCGCCACGTGGCCCAGATCATCGTCGTTCTCATAGCGAAAATTGTATCACGCCACCACGCATAAGATCACAAAACCCGCGGCCAAGGCCGCGGGTTTTGTGATGCTTAATTAAAAACTCTAAGTTGGCGACTAGCTACTCTGCCCCAATTAAGGAGTACCATCGCCACTACAGCGCTTAACTGCCGTGTTCGGAATGAGAACGGGTGTACCCGCTGCGTTAAGTCACCAACTTAGAATTTTCAATGTTCAACTTAATTTTACTTGGATATTCTGAACCAGTGCCGTCCCCGATGCAAAACCTGCAGGGACGGCGAACGCAAAAGAACATGTACTGAACAAATCAATTGGTCGGAGCGGCGGGATTTGAACCCGCGACCCCCAGGCCCCGAACCCAGTGCGCTACCAGACTGCGCTACGCTCCGACCTTTTCGATGGTGCTGACGGCTGGATTCGAACCAGCGACAGGCGGATTTTCAATCCGCTGCTCTACCACTGAGCTACATCAGCCCACCGAAACTGAATTTACGGAGCAAGCGGCGTGTTCGCCTTGCCTGCTCCCGGTCCCCTCTGGACCGATTCAGAATATCCAAGCTTGTCCCGTACCAAGACTAGTGTCTTTGGTACGGGATACATATCTTCTTCAGGTTCAAACACTTCACTCAACCCCAGTAGTAGAGACTGGCGTCTCACTACGGGGTAAAAATCGTACAAGCATTGTTGCTACTCCTCGGCGAAAAATTGACAGCAGTTGTGCTGGTTGGAGGAAAAGTTGCGCCGGAGCCTTACTAAGCGTAAGGTGACAAGCGACTTTTCCGAAACCAGTGCAAATGCGACAATTTTTCGCCGAGGTGCGGCGTACAAGATTCCTTGCAGGAAATACGTCCTATTAGTACTTCTCGGCTCAACGTGTTACCACGCTTACACCTAAAGCCTATCAACCTGATCATCTCTCAGGGGACTTAATGATACCTAATCTTAGAGTTGGCTTCCCGCTTAGATGCTTTCAGCGGTTATCCATTCCCAACATAGCTACTCGGCAGTGCCACTGGCGTGACAGCCGACAGACCAGAGGTCAGTTCATCCCGGTCCTCTCGTACTAGGGACAAATCTCTTCAAGTATCGACGCCTGCAGTAGATAGGAGACCAACCTGTCTCACGCAAATGTAGCACTCAGTACACAGTACTTAGCACACCGCCATTACTGGCGGGATCGGACTGTAGCTTAGCCCGTCCGTTAGGATTAGGGCTTCCGATATTCAGTCTCTACAAGTGCACGAACGAACTTCATCCAGTTTCGTTCTGCTTCTCTCGGTATCGTCCGTCCTAGACACTTCCGTGTCGGATTGGGATTTTACCGATTTCAATCGGACGTTACCACGCATGTTCCCATGCATGACCGCCGTGAGAGTTGGTTTCTTGATCTAATTCATGGACGAAAAGTTTCAAACGTTTCCTTCGAAGGGGTTTAGACTGTCCAGCCGCCGATCTTCCGATCGGTTTCTGAACGGTCTAAACCCAGCTCGCGTATCTTTTTAATTGGCGAACAGCCAAACCCTTGGGACCTCATTTGCTGTTAACTATGCGTTCCCGCATAGATCAGACTATTCCATCGCCATGTCCATGCTGTCACCAGCATGACTTTAGGCGCAAGCCGTGTGATACTCCGTCCGCGTTAGCGGATTAGGACATATCTCATGACGTTCCCAACGAACGTCAATCAGTCGTTAGAGGAGATGTGTTCTTGGATCATTGAAACATGATTCTTTCGTCGGTTATTGGACCGAACGTTGAACCGAGACAATGCATCTGCAAATATAGCCACTTTGAGCAGATCTTTTTCTCTAACAATTTCAGTTTCGAGAATTTTGACCGCCAAAAGCATTTGCCGTCGTTTCGCTCTAGAGTACGCAGCCAATCTTTTAAGGATCATTAGCAGTGATTTTTGATCACGCAGTATCCAATCAAAGGTTGTGCGATTTTGCCGTACATTGCCACAGCCGAGAAGTTTTGTAAGAAAGAGCACGTCTTTCTTACGCTTCTGTGTGACTTTGAGTACGACACGTACTCTGAAACGAAATTTCTTCTCGCTGTGCGGTTCGATATGCGCCATTACAGCGCCATCGCCGTCAACGAGACCGGCCACATAGGCCAGATCCACTTCAGAACACATCTTTCCTACGGAATTAGCTCTCATATTCCCAGTCTATCCCAGACCTGGGACCTCCGAAACCTGTGGAGGTGTATATGAGTCAGCCTTCTCCGTTTTGAGCTTGTTTCCCATCACGCGCCGGGTAGACGCATTGTGATGGCCGTCGCGCATGAAGCGCGACATAACCCTACCGTTTCCGATAGGGAGAGCAGATATTGGTTTGCTCCAGCCCCAGGATAAGATGAGCCGACATCGAGGTGCCGAACCGTGCCGTCGCTATGGACGCTTGGGCACGACTAGCCTGTTATCCCCAGGGTAACTTTTATCGGGTAATCTCCGGCGGCATCTAACGCCCACCATCGGTTCACTATGCTCCACTTTCGTGTCTGTTCGGCATCTACGCCTTACAGTCAAGCCAACTTTTGCCATTGCACTATCGGCACGGTTTCCATTCGCGCCTAGTTGACCTTGAGACCCCTCCGTTACATTTTGGGAGGGTAGCGCCCCACTAAAACTGCCTGCCACTCACTGTCCCCGACGCGTTTGTCGCGCCGGGTTAGAAACTGCCCAATTTAAGATAGGTATTTCACTGACGACTCCACGGTACCCGAAAGCCCGCTTCAAAGTCTCCCTACTATGCTACGCATAAATCAAACAGCCCCAATAAGAAGCTACAGTAAAGCTCCTGGGGTCTTTTCGTCTATCTGCAGGTAGGCTGCATCTTCACAGCCATTGTATTTTCACCGAGCAGGTCCTTGAGACAGTTTCCCAGTCGTTACGCCATTCGTGCACGTCGGAACTTACCCGACAAGGAATTGCGCTCTATAATTCCTTCTTTTATGCGCGAGCCCGTTGCTCGCGCGTACACAATAGGACTCTATCTTCACCCTCTATTTCTAGGTGGGGTGTGCAACATTTGGTCTCTTGTTGGTTGCATTTGGAAATACTAATGATTACTCACTAGTAAGGTAACTATGGCTCGGGCTGTTTAACTCTACAATCGTCCTAATCCGTAGAGCAAACTTCCCGAAGGAAATGTGCTCTACCTTAGAACGATTATAGTTATCGCTGACATTGACGGGGGCTTACACAGCCCAGCATAGCATCCGAAGACACTACACCATCCGTGCTTAACCTTCCCGCATTGGTCAGGCGTCACCCTCTATACATGGACTTACGTCTTCGCAGAGAGCTGTGTTTTTGTTAAACAGTCGCCAGGAAATCTTTCGCTGCGGCCCTGCACATCACGCTACGCATGATGCGAAGTTTATAGTTTTTAGTTGTCAGTTTTTGGTGACACGCGAAGCGTGTCTGACGAAAATCGCTTCGCGATTTTCGTCCCTATAAACTGACAACTTATTACTAACCACTCCACATCACATGCAATGTGATGTGCAGGGCAGGCCTTATCCCGAAGTTACGGCCGCTTTTTTGCCGAGTTCCTTAAGGACCCCTCACTCGTTCGCCTTGGTCTTCTCGACCTTACCACCTGTGTCGGTTTGCGGTACGGAACCGCTATGTTTAACCCAAACGAAGTTTTTCTCGGAAGCGTGCTCCTTAAATTTCTTTGGCCGTAGCCGCAGATTCAGACTCTACTCGGGTTTGTGCTGCCCGGATTTACCTAAGCAACGCCCTCATAGCTCCAGCACCAATCCAATAAGATGCTTTAAGTACAACCCTCCGTCCCTCCATAGGAACATAGTGGTGTGCAGGAATATTAACCTGCTATCCATCGCCTCCGGCATTCGCCATCGGCTTAGGACCGACTAACCCTTCGCTGATCACCATCGCGAAGGAAACCTCGGTATTTCGGCGGACGGGGTTCTCACCCGTCTTGCGGTTACTTGTGCCGGCATTCTCACTTCGCATCGCTCCAGGTAGGGTCTCCCCCACCATTCATCGCAGATACGAACGCTCTCCTACCACTCGTACACTTCACAGAGGACCCGAACGTGAGGCCGGAGCCTCTCATTTCAGGTTTATTTGCTCAGGTGACCAGTCAACAACGGTCGTTTCCACCCTTTCCAGGCGATAAAACTCTATAGTTGCCAGCAAACCCGGTTCTTTGAGAAGACGAATTCTTCGCAAATGCTCTTGCCACTTTTTACATGCAATAGCTTTTGCTTCTTCGTCATCTTTTGCTTCAAACGAAGGTACGAAATCGTAATCATTAGACTCCTTGACGGGAATTCTCCCGTCATAGGCTGTCAATGTGTATCTGATTTTGTATCGCATCATTTCCCTCTCTCTATTTCCTCTGTGAAGTGTACGAATCCGCAGTTTCGGTAATATGCTTGAGCCCCGATCATCTTCGGCGCAAGGACTCTCGACCAGTGAGCTGTTACGCTTTCTTTAAAGGATGGCTGCTTCTAAGCCAACCTCCTGGCTGTTAGAGAATCCTCACCTCCTCCAGATGCACTGAGCATATATTTAGGGACCTTAACTGGCGATCTGGGCTGTTCCCCTTTTGACCAATGGAGCTTCTCCCCCATAGTCTAACTGCCGAGCTATAACCATTGGTATTCGGAGTTTGATAGAGACAACGAGCTTTCGCCCTGTTTGTCTCTTCCAGTGCTCTACCCCCAATGGGACCACTCGACGCCAACCCAAAAGCTGTTTCGGAGAGAACCAGCTATTACGGAAATCGATTAGCTTTTCACTCCTTACCACAAGTCATCCGATGGTTTTGTACGGCCAACCGGTTCGGGCCTCCACGAGGTATTACCCTCGCTTCACCCTGCTCATGGCAAGCTCTTCCCGCTTCGGGTCGTATATGTACGCTATATTCGCGCTATTCACGCTCGCTTTCACTGTGCCTCCGTGGGGTTGCCACTTAGACAAAGCATACATATACACTCGCCGGCTCATTCTTCAATAGGCACGCCGCAACCCCTAAAGGCCGCGACTCCTTGTAAGTGTATGGTTTCAGATCTATTTCACTCCCCTCTCCGGGGTTCTTTTCACCTTTCCCTCACGGTACTAGTTCACTATCGGTCTTTACAAATATTTAGCCTTACCGGTTAGTGCCGGCAGATTCATCCGAGCTATTCATGTCTCGAATTACTCAGGAACAAGATCAACGAAGACGTATGCATTTCAAATACGGGACCATTACCCTCTAGGGTCGAGCTTCCCAGCTCGTTCTTCTATACATACATTTGGTAACTTCGCTCAACTAAATGAGGATCTTGCCCTACAACCCCGTGCACATCACGCAAAGCATGATGTGAATTTACAATTTTTAATTCTCAATTTTCATTCAATGCTCAAATTTTCAATGTTTAAAAATTGAAACATTGGAAATTGATTGGAAATTGGAAATTGTTACTTGAAAATTTCATCACACACTGTGTGATGTGCACGGTTTGGGCTACTCCCGTTTCGCTCGCCGCTACTCAGGGAATCGCAAGAACCTTCTTCCTGATCACAATGGCGCGACCCGAAGGTCGCAATGATCAGAAAGAAAGTTCTGTATATTGCTTTCTTTTCCTCTAGGTACTGAGATGTTTCACTTCCCTAGGTGTGCTCTCGCATACGCAAGTTTCCGACGTAATCGGAAGGGTTTCCCCATTCGGAAATCTCCGGATCGAAGGTCGATTGTCACCTCCCCGAAGCATATCGCAGACATTCCGCGTCCTTCATCGCTTTGTAAAGCCAAGGCATCCACCATACACCCTTACATTCCTGCAAGGAATGCTGTACACCGCTGTACGATTTCGTATCGTGAACTTCGTTGAGGAGCGGTTCGTTTCAGAAGAAACGAACCGCTCAAACTCCTCCGCTGAGTAGCCGAAGCTTTCGCCGTATCCAGATCTCGAGACTCTGGAGCCTGACGCTTATCCGAAAAGGGACTCAGCTTTGGGGAACCACACGGCTACGTGTGGTTCGGTTCAAGGAACGTTTGAGGTTACCCTCAACGAAGTTCACGATACTTTGAGTGTCGTGCGCGCACTTACGCGCGCACTGTGTGTTTGTTTGTCTGCCGGGGACGAAAAGACCTCCTTGCGGATTTCTTTAACCCGACAGACATACCTGCCGAGCAAATCTGGCAAAGCCAAATTCGCTCGCGCCCACCGGTTGTCGAGACCGATGGGACTTAAGAAGATATGCAGTTGTCAAAGCAACTTTATCTCCGTGTTCGAGCCTAAAAAAACCGCGTTGCCGCGGCGCAAAATCGCAAATGCGATTCGTTGCCGCTTACGATTTAAAAGACTTAAACATAGATAATGAGCGATATACTATACTATCTGAAAATAAAGTCAACTGCCCTCTCTGGATATGATCGCCCGGGCAGGGAAAGCCCCGAAAAGCGTAGCTTTTCGGGGCTTTCCTGTCGGCCTCAGAACCTGCCGGTCACCTCTTGATCTCGTCGCGAATACCGATCTTATCGACTACGATCTGATGCTTATAGTCAAAGACGTCTCGCGTCAACTTGTCGTACATGCCCACACGATAACGCAACTCTTCCGATTCGAAAGCGGCGTACCGGATCTCGATACCAAGTTCGGCTTCGAGCGAACGAATGGCGTTTTCGACTTTCGTCTGCGAGATCTTTTTCATGGCGATCAAAACGTCGAGCCGGTGTTCGAACTCTCGCAAGAACACGCCGGCGATGCAGACGAAGTCCAAAGGGCCCGCCTTGCGCAAATGCTTGAGCAGGGTCTTGCCGTTTATCGGCGCGGTCTCGAAGAGAAAGGTCTGCAAGGCTTGGAGTTCGGCAAAATCTTTGTTCACGGCATACGCCTGAACGCGAGACCGCTTCGAGCGGCCTTCGAGTTGGACGTAGACCTGCTTGCTCCTGATGATGTCGGCGCGTTCGAGCGCGTTGATCTCGGTCCTAGCGGTGCGCCTGACCAACTTGGCGCGGCGACTGATGTCGTCGAACGTGAACTCCTTGGACGGGTTAAAAAGAAAAAAGCGAAGCAATTTCACTCGAGCCGGACTACCGAACAGAATGGAAAGCGGATCAGCCATACGCGCGTGGGATTATAGCACAAAAACTGCGGGCCTTCGGCCCGCGGTTTTTGTCGTGATCTCTAAGTGAAAGTTACTTAAGAGTTACCTTCCCACGAATCACTAAGTACATTTGTTCGCCATGCTCCAAATCTACTAAGTGTTCGCGGGCCCGGCTCGCTGGTTCGGAGCGGCGGGCTAAAGCCGCTCCTCACATCGCTGCGCCCCTAAAGTAACTTTGAAAGTTTCTTGCCAAAACAAAAACGCCCGTTAGGGCGTTTTTGTTTATGGACTAAGAAACTTATTTCAAAGTTACTTTAGCTCCGGCTTCTTCAAGTTTAACCTTGAGAGCCTCGGCGTCCTCCTTCTTCATACCCTCTTTGACGACGCTAGGAGCGGCGTCCACCATGTCCTTGGCCTCCTTGAGACCGAGGTTTAGAACTTCCTTGACCACCTTGATGACGGCGATCTTCTGAGCACCAGCATCAGTAAGCTCGACAGTGAAGTCGGTCTTCTCCTCAGCAGCGGCGGCGGCCGGACCGGCGACGGCAACGGCCTGTGCCGACACGCCAAAGTGCTTCTCGAGCACCTTCACCAAAGCGTGAAGCTCAAGAACGCTCATCTTCTCTACCTTCTCTACGAGTTCTTTGAACTCTGCAGGAACCTCGGCCTTTACCTCTTCGGTGGTAGTGGTCTCCTCTACCTTATTTTCTTCAGACATAATAATTGATTTAAATTAATTTAAGCGGACTTCTTTGAAGCCAAGGCATTGAGCGCCACGGCCAAGCCCTGGATCGGACTGTTCAAGACGTTGACGAACATACCACGCAATACCTGTAGCGACGGGATCGAAGCGATCTCGGTCATCTCTTCTCGGGTCTTGAAAGCTCCTTCGAAAACACCTCCAACGATGGCGATGTTGTCCTTGTACTTTTCGGCGAAAGTCTTGATGTTCTGAGCCGGCGCGATAGCATCGGCGCTATACGCGACTGCGATCTCGCCATCGAGTTCAGGCATCGAACCCTCGTAAGCCTCACCGAATACGCGCTTCATCAAAGTCTTCTTGGCCACGAAGTAACCGACGCCCTGATCGCGCAAAGCGGCGCGCATGGCGACGGTGTCGTTGACCGGCAGACCCTTGAAAGAAACGAAGACGATGGAATCCGAGTCGTTTTTAACGCCTTCGAGTTTCGCCAAAATGTCCTGCTTCTTCGCTTTTGTGATTGCCATTTATTTAGGAATTGGGGATGAGTGCCTGGGTCTTAGTAAGTGATCGCGAAACGATCTACTATACCCTGTTCCCTAGACGCTGATCCCTTAACTAATACAGGCCCAAGTGGAGCGACATGCTCCGACCTAGGCTTCGACCCCACACTCGATAATAGAGAGATGGACCTCGGCCGGCTAAAACAAAAGTTAGGCTTTTGTTCGCCCGGACATTGCCAATGCAATGTTTTAGGGCAAACACAAGATCTTTTGTTTCAATTAACGCACTTTCGTGCTACCGACTGTCATGAGCCTGTTATCGGTTAATCTACCAGATTATGCGAAAAAGGCAACGTCGGCTATAATCGCCCTGACCGAATCGTCATGCGGGGTGTAAGCAGAAGCTTTCACCCCTTTGTTCGAAGCTTAAAACCAAGTAGACTTGGTTTTATCTTCTCACGCGGGGTGTAGCATAGTGGTAGTGTGCACGCATGGGGGTTAAAACCTAAGTCGGGGTATCGTATAGTGGTAGTATGCACGCATGGGGTGCGTGTAGCGTCGGTTCGATTCCGGCTACCCCGACTTAGTTTTTAACCGGATGTCTGGGAGACATCCGCGGCCCGCAGGGGTGTGGTCCGGGTTCGATTCCCGGCTCCCCGACCAGTGAATAAAGTCCGACCTTCGTCATTGGTGAAATTAGTTGGAGAAAGAATTACTGTTTCCGGCTTTTCCACCATGAAGTACCGATGATGGCGATAGATGCGACCGCATACGCAACGTACAGACCAATAATGGCAGTTGCCAACATTCTCTGTTCGACCATGCCCCCGATACCACCACCGGTTTCAACAAAAGATAGGGCAGTAACGACAGTAAAGACGATTGGCGCCGCCCAAATTGCGAACCTTTTCCAGGCGTGAAATACTGAACCATCCAGTGGTAGAGTTAGTAAATGAGGCGCTAGCAATAGAAAAGTTAGCGAGCTAATGCGCCCGACAACGGCTAAGTTTGACCAATTTTGTTTACAAAAACTTTTTGTCTCCATGCTACATGTTTCTTGGAGAACAGCAGCAATAACAAACATAGACACAGCCAACATAAATGTGACCAGGACGGATTTTTTTGTTAAAAATTTCATAATTGTGACTCTATTAGACTTAGCAATCTTCTTAACTCCATAGCGTTGTCAGAAGAAATCTTCTTCAATTTCAAGTACACGCTGACTTGTTTATCCAACGCTTTTAATTGTAGCCTAAGTGCCGAGTCAAACGGCGTAAGTGACGCTAATAAGCCGGAAGGACCGGCTGACTGTTCTCTCTGCCGGTAGATTTTATAGAAAGCATCGATCTGCTTTTGTAATAATTTCCGCACGCTCTTATTTACCAAATTGGCATCGACGTAGGTTTTGAACTGACTGACAAGTTCAGCCACGGTCGGTTCCGCAACCGGCTCATCGGGTAGCGTCACTCTCTCCCCCACGGCCGGCGCCATTGTCAAGTCGATACTGCCATTGCCGTCATAATCGATGTCTAGAGGTCCCGATCCGGATATCGTACCGTCGTTTACCACCAGAGTAGCCACCGTAGTGGTACTAGTAGGGATGGCACTCAGGGTAGTGGTGGCCTCGATCTGTTCCCCGTCGAATTGAGCGATCTCTAGAGTAAAGGAGCCTGCGCTTTCTCCATGTAAGTTTAAGACACCAGGTTTGTTATCGTAAACGACGATCATTTGCACCTCGCCATAGCGATTGTATTCAGAATTCCGTCCGGCTGGGTGATCACTGTCCACTACTAAACCGTCGCTCTCAGTATAAGAAAGTGAAAGCGGAGAATGGAGAGTGAAAGTGAGACGTTCGGCTTTATTCAATTCTGGCTTCGCACCAAATACATACTGATAATTAGCACTGGTGGAAGTGCCAATTAAATTATCCAGAATCAAATCTCTCACATCACTTATCTCAAGGAGATCTTTATGGTTTGTTCTTAGAACAGAAATATTATTCTTAATTACAGAATCATTATAAGTAGACAAATCAACCCACCACCTACTTACCGATTCCGAAGAAGTGCTCATGGCCAAAGCGCTCGGTTCTATCACGGTATGATCGCCGTCGTACACCAACACGGGGCTGTAGGTCAGCTGATCGACGCGTCGGTCACAATGCGTAGGTAGGCTAAAGAAGTTGTCTCGAATACATTTGGAATCGGTCCAGTATTCGATACCGGCGACGGTCGGTTCGCCAGTGCCAGCTACCTGATGAACCTTGACCCCAGCAGGCGGCTGCCAGGCGGACCCGACGGCACTCAAAACATCCAGACTATCTTGTAGCAAGGAGGAGTTGGCAAGAAGCGGATTAGATAGATCAGCGTACTCCGGAGCACTTCGACCCTCATCTCCCCTCAAAAACTTTTGCAACCCGTCGGCACTAGATAATTCCGTGCCGTAAGCCTCGACAAAACTATTGGTGGCTCCGCCTTCCGCAAAGCGAACCAATGGGGTGAATACGGAGAAACCGGCATTATCAAAATAATCGGGTTGCGGCAGAAGCTGATAAGCAAACGGCGCGTTCCGTGCGAAATCACGAGCCCTCGCATCGGAGTAACGCGTCAGAATGCCGGAATTGTAACCATGTAGCAAAGCACCTAACGCTTGCGGAGTGCCGATCTGCGGCACTCCGACCAATACGACCTGATCGATCAAGTTGGCCGCTTCTGGACCTAGAGCGTTCACTAGAGCCTTGGCCAGTAGTCCACCATTGCTGTGGGCCACGATCGTCACCTTCTTACTCTTAGACCCCAAAGCTAGTTCGCGAACTTCGTCTTGCAAATCGCCGCTCCCTAAGATGTCCGGCAAGGACAAGCGCCAATCATACCCGTAGGCCACATAATCATCGAGAAATCCGTTTTGCTTTCTATCTTCGAGATCAGCAAGGAAAGACTCGTACAGATCGAAATTGAATATCGCCGGTCCGTCAAAAGTCTCGATCACTCCCCTGGCCGCTATTTGATTAACGCTCTTGCCTGCGGCATCCAAATACAATCTTTCCACATCGGCTTCACTTCCGGGCTCCCACCTTTTGTCCTCACCCTCGTATAGTGAGGACCCCATGATGCCTGGCAGGAGGAGGACCGAGGAGCAACACGTCGGACCGGTACCTGGCGGTGTCATCAGCCACGGAAAGAAGTCGACATTGTCGGACACCATACGACCCAAACCTGATGGATTAAGAACAGGGTGCCGCGGCCCGGTGGGATCTCCCCAGTAGTTGTTCCGAGCATCGACGACCTCGGTATCATGATTTAATACGCCATAGACCTGATCGCCAGAGATCTCACTATTGTTTATGACCATTGTCCCGTCGTGATTTTCTATGCCGTCAGGACCGTTCTGGGTGATCTTGGAATTAGTGATGCGCACGGTTCCGCCGACGTTCGATATGCCACTTCTGTCATCTGCCACAGAGGCAAAATGAACTCGCGCATGATCTAGGAGTAACGTGCCCGCTGCGCCGATCGTGAACCCGGACCAATCTCCGACGCCAGGAGACGTGGTATCGCCGTCATTATTGGTATCGCGACCATCGCTATCGTCTTTGAGAGAAGTGAATATGACAGGCTCCTCCTTTGTACCTTTCGCGTCTATGGTCCCCGCTATTACCCGAGAGCTAGTGGTGAGATTTTTAACCACTGTTCCCGGCCCTAATGTCAGAGCAGTACCGGCCGACACATCAAGATAAGAATTTCCGAGAAGTTTCATCCTGGCCACACCTATATTCCAACCGCCATTCTTGAATATATAAGGCAATGCCCCACCACTCCAGGTTTGATCGTTAGATACGGGGCTACCAACTATGACGCCCAGATATTGCGCAGCATCGATGATATTTTCTTCCTGCGCAAAAGAAGTGACAGTAGCTGCGTCAAAAAAGATCGCCTCGAAGTCGACGTCGAAGCGATTGTGTCTTAAGGTCATGTTTCCTTCTCCCGTCAGATAGATGCCGGACCAATCATCGATGAAATTCGAGTCTTCGATCGTAGCGTCGCCACCTGTGACAATCACTCCGTACCGACTTTCGCGAAGATCACAATCACTCACTCTCAATGTCCCCGCAGTCTGGGCGATGGAAAAATAGTTATTGTTCTGGATGAGACAACTGGATATATCGAGATTGCCGCCGGTATTGTAAATACCACCGCCCGTGCCTTTGTGTCCGGTGAGAGTCCGGAATTGATGATAACCTCCGTGACGCACCTCGAAATACGCCAGTGCGCCCTCAGACCCCTCCATGAACCATAGTCCATGCCAGCCGCCAACGACCGGGTCAATATCATCGGAGGTAAAACTTATGGGGCTTTCTGGAGTACCGCGAGCATCCAGCCGGCCATGTATGGTCAGGGAGTTCCCGGATTTTATAGTCACTCCAGGTTCTATAGTAAGGGTGGCCTCGGCATCCACGACCACCTCGCTCGTCAATAGGTAGGGACTGTTGGCTGTCGTCCACGTTGTATCGGTTGTTACATGTCCGGAGAACGATGTTTCAGCCTCGACAACCTCCGGCCAAAAATAGACGCTCGCGAAAACCAACAGTCCGATCAATAAAAACTTGTTGGCACTAACTGAGGGTCGATAAGTGACCATATACATGGAGACTATACCACGATACCCAAAAGACCCTCTCATAGATAAACGAACGACCCCTCCCGTTCTCGCCTTGGTGAATAAGGTCCGACCTTCGTCATCTCCTACTTGACGAAGGTCGGACCTTATTCATAAACTATCTCCAATTCGTTTCCTCCACTCAACTGCTTTTCATAGGTAGAGATGACCATTTGTTTTGACGCTTCTTTAAAATCACGTTCAGAACTATAAAAAGGCACCGCCCCTTGGCTTTTCTTACTCGCGGAAATTTCTTCCATGTCCAGCAAGGGCGAAGTCAAATCTCCTGTCCAATTCCTCAAGCTAGAGAACTCGTACCCTTTAGCCCACTGATAAGCGGTGTCGAAATCACTTACCGCTCCCGCCAAACCTCTGTCAGGATACAGCTCGCATACATTTTTTACGTTTATGTAGGAAATCAATCTGGTTAAGTGATGCGGTTCTGTGACTATTACCGGCTTGTACTTGGATTGAAAAATCGTGCCTTTATTTTCATATTTTTTATTAAAACCCAAAGTTATGCTACCAGCTAAACGTTGCATGAATTTTCCGATACCACCCCCTTTCCGTTCACGCAGTAGCAAATGAAAGTGGTTGGGCATAACAACAAACGACAAAATATCTACAAGCGGTTCTCTTTTGGGCCAATGACTTGGTCGTTCAAACAATTTGAGCGTCTGCTCTATTCTTCTTAAATTAGTATCTCGATATTGATCGTTGCATAAGTAAGCCAGGCGTACAAATCTCCAATGATCGCTAACATCACGAAATATCTGCATACCCATTACACCGCGGTGAATGCAGTGGACCGTCTCCCCCTCTTTATAACTAGTGACTCGCATGTGAATAAGGTCCGACCTTCATCATCTCATACTTGACGAAGGTCGGACTTTATTCATTAACTTGAGGCGCCGACGATGAGGACTAGAAACAGGGCGGCGGCGATCACTACCAGGAAACTGAGGAGGAATTTGTAGAAATTCGAGTTGAACATGCCTTTAATTATAACAAAGCCCACGACTAAAAGTCGCGGGCTTTGTGCATACACTCATAGAGAACTGCCCAAATGACGAAGGTCGGACTTTATTCACTCGTTTGGGTGGAGACGCAAAAAGCCCCCGAAGGGGCTTTTTGCTACTCGCGACTTTCGTCGCGACGCGTCTGCCATCAGCCTTCTAAGTTAGTCAAACTAATTTAGAAGTACTAACTAGGTTAGTTGTTGATGTAAACCTTGCTGGTGCGGAAGTCGCTAGCAGGGCTTGCAGTCTGGCTGGAACCAGTACCAGAGTTGGTGGTACCGAATCCAATACCGGTTACGCGGAGGCCGTATTGACCTGCGGTAGTCGGATTGAAGGTAGCCACGAGCTCAAAGGTAGCGGTCTGACCCTCGTCGATACGAATCGAAGAGCCATCAACCGTACCACCGCTCTTGTAGGTAAGACTTGCGGAAGTGGTCGATGCGGTCACAGCCTGAGCGTTCGAACTGTCCTCGAAGATGTACTGAACACCAGAAGATGTCAGTGCGACCGAAGAGGAAGCGGCAGTCTGAAGAACGTAGATATCATCCGCGATAGCAGTGATCTCTACCTCGACAGTGTACTGACCGTAGTTCTTAGCTGAGTCGTTAGAGTCAGTTACCTGAGTTACGCTCTTAGAACCAAGAGCGATACCACCACCGATGGTAACCAAAGTGTGAGCATCAGCAGAAGCGGAGCCAGAGCGATCAGCTGCAGCTACGGTATCGCCGTTCTCATCTTCGAGTACCCACTTGCTGGTGTTATCAACATCAGCCGAAGATACGTCGACATCGAGGGTTGTACCGGAAGCAAAGTCGCCAGTAGCCTTCAAAAGGTCAACGCGAACTTCGAACTCGTAGGTCTCGCCAGCCTCAAGATCAAGATCAAGGTCATTGAAGGTGATCTCAGCAGCCGAAGAGAATCCTGAAGTGATGCTCTCAGAACCTACACGGTCACCATCCATATAGAGGTAAGCCGCGGAAACGACGTTAATCAAGGTAGCGTTAGTAGTGGTAGCATCGACAGTCATCTCATCGAGATTCATGTCAGAATCACCATCAATCTCTACCTTGAAGGACAAGGCCTTTACATCGCTGGTCTTCGTTGTCGAAGAAACAGCGATAGTGCGAGCATTGTTTACGTCAGTATCGCCAGAGCGGACCTTGAATTCCATAGCAGCAGAAGTTGCGAAGTCTTCGAAACTAAAGGTGCGATAGGTGTTCAAGTTACCGGTGGAGCTATCAGTGGTGTAAGCACCCTGAGCGTCCTGGTAGCGAACGTTGGCAAACTTAACGCCCCACTCCTCTTCGACGTCACCCGAATCAAGGTTGGACACCCCAGAAACGGCCACGACCAATTCGCCCTTGTCGCCATCACGAATGACAGCGTTTTCGACGGAAACAGTCTTGGAGTAAACGCCGGTCGAATCCTTGGTGAAATCGTCCGCATCCAAGCGAGCGACTTCCTCGCCATCGAGCCATAGAGATACTTCGTCAGCGTACTTGCTCAAGCGAGTAGCCGAACCTGAAACCTCAGACCCTTCAGCATGATCGAAGGTGAGCTTAACAGCAGTGATAGCGATGTCGGAGTTGTCCGGAGTGATCTCCAAACCGGCAACGTCTACATCCTCCTGGCCTTCACCAACCTCCTCGTTGTTGAGAGCGCTGATGAATTGAACCTCATCGAGGGTGCCAGCACCGCCCTTCAGACCACCGGTAGAACCAGTACCACCAGTGGAACCGCCAGCGGCGCAAAGAGCGTTGGCCTTAGCCATGGTAGCCGGACCGAAGTAACCAGTAGGACTGGTCAAACCGGACGGTACCAAGATGTCAGCGCTGTACTTGGTCTGGAACTTCGAAACGGCAGCGGCGGTAGCCGGACCGTAGTAAGAAGTCTCCATACCAGCAGAGCCGGCGCCAGAGGCGGCGACCATGGTGTCAGAGCTCATGTTAAGGAACTTCTGCAAGTTCATCACATCAGCACCGGTAGAACCCTGAGAAAGGGAACGGGTGAAGGTGTAAGAACAGGTGCCGGAAGCAGAACCGGAGCCAGATACCTGGGCCTGGAGCTGATTTACCAGCGCGATGAGCTGTTCAAGGCTCATCGAAGATACGTCCTGCGCCTTAGCGGACGGAGCCACCAAGGTGAAGGCCATAGCTACTGCTACGAAAGCCACAGCGGCCTTCGCACCAATATTTTTGGTTATAGTCATAATAAGACTTAATAAGTTTTTACGCGGCCGCCCTTGTTAAAGACGACTCGCGATTAACCTCTAGTAATATGAATTAATTCATATTATCGAAACGGTTGCTTAAGCCGCCTCGAAAATATGCCAGCCGTGCATCGCGATGCGCGACCGGCAGACTGGTGAGGCTTATGAGACACAAGCCCCTACAGTCTGCCGGACGCGATCGCACGATTATCGACATCGCCTGATACACATCCTGTGGTAATTTAGGTCCGAGTTTCTATCGTTAATCTGCCAAATACGGAAAAAGTCATTCGGTGTTTTGGAGTTTGGCCGACATGGTCGCTGTCGGCCGATATTCAGTTTTCAAACAACGTTGCGCTTCCCTGCTATTTCGAGAGGGCGATGCCCTTAAGAAAAAAGCGTGCAAAAGCACATTTCGCATAGTATACAGCCCTCCAGGCTATCTATACGATGGTTCTGTGGAAAACCAGTCAAAGGTACGTTATTCGGCCCTAAAAGGCAAGTATTTCCTGCCTCGTTCGTTACTTCTGAACTCGATCGATGCAGACAGTAAAAGTGACACGAAAAAGCCCTTTGATACCTGCAATAGAGGACGCGTGAGGTGCCAGAGACTTACGGTGAGCTAATAATTAGAAAACAGCCAAAAAAGCGTGTCAAAACAAGGTCAAACTCTCGCCATTGATCACGACTGGCATCATCCTTGTCGTCGCCGAATCCTGTCCTTTAAAATAAAGGACAGGATTTAGCAAATACCCTTATACCAACGAATATTTCGACCACCTTCGCTCTCCATGTCTTTTTACTAAATTGTCCTCTATCATCGCGTTCAACTCCCTCTGTATTGTCTTTGAGCTGACGTCATTGATTATGTCCGCTATGTCCTTTATAGTCGCCTCTCCTTTGGCTCCGAGCACCACCTTGATGCGGTCGCGACGGTCGTTGTCGATACTGGAAACTTGGCCTTCACCTTCTGACGCTTCGGCTTTACCGACCGGTCCACGCTCCGGAACGGAACGAGGACGCGCCGCGTTCTCTCTAGCCGGTGCCGCAACGCGATAGTTCAAGTCATCAAAAGCGCTGGTACGCACTAGATATTTATTGAGACCTCGTAATACCCCATCGATCTCGGAAGATAAGAGGTGAAGCACGTCCGGAGCGATCAGCCCCACCACCGCGGCCACCTTGAGTTTACTGTCGAGTGAAATGAGTTTGTGAGCGGCGGCACGCAAAGACTCTTCGGCCAAGTGAGCTCGCATATCCAACGTCGCCAAAACAGCGTTATGGGTCAGGCGCGCGGTGTCCAATACGTCCTCTATCAATGAGTGGTCCTTTTGTTCTTTATCAATATTATTTGAGACAAAGAAAATTACTGAGATGATTTTTTCTGTCTTTTTAAAAATAAAGCGATAATACTCATCATCTTGCACTAGTCTCTTAGTCGAGTCTGTGGCCTTTAAAATGTCTCTTGTGTCCATAATTTCTGTCTTTAATTTGTCTTTGAAAATAAAAAGACAACTTGTTAAAGACAATGCTACTCGCTTCGACGCAAAAGTCAAAGTCTCGATAAACTACCCTTGTTCACAGCCGTTTTTCAATAGCCCGTGTTAATATTTAAGTATCACCGGAACGTTGTCCTCCCGTGTTTTATTTATGGCTAGACGCAAGAAGCAACCAATACCCGTAAAGCGCTCGTTTTTCGATGATCTATCGCCCCACACTAAGCAAGCAATAGGCGCGGTAGCGTTCGTCGTTCTCGGTGTCTATTTCACTTTGTCATTGGCAGGACTGTCCGGAGTCGCCGGTGACTTCACCAATATTGGCCTTCATTACGTCCTCGGCGGCGGAGCCTACGCCGCTCCGTTAGTGTGCGCTTTCTATGTGTACGCGCTTCTCAAACCGCGCGAAGACGAACGAGTCAGCTTGTCTAAGATCATCGGCATCGGCCTCATCGTCCTCTCGCTTTTGGCGGGCATGTCGCTGTATCAGCACGATCTGGGCGGTCAGCTAGGCTTCGTCCTCCAATACCCGTTGTCTATGTTGTTCGGCACCATCACCGCAGGAGTGATCTTGGGCGCCCTGGCGCTGGTCGGATCTTTCTTGACCTTCGACATCGGTTTCAGGCGGTTGCGCCAGGAGATCGACGGCGACGTCAAAGATGACGTCGATCTCGACATTCCGATCATCACTGGCGGCCAGCCGGAAGAGTCGGCAGAGGAGCAGACCGACCCCGAGAATGCGGAAACCAAGCCGGACAAATTAAAGATAAGTGAACGACTTGGTCTGGCGGGCAGTGGCGAAAACCTCACCATCTC